>Ga0209272_10000169_pt1 | contig 74544 bp, 70 predicted proteins | sample tdDd002_FD_187125 | JGI IMG/M metagenome (GOLD analysis project Ga0209272, IMG submission 187125) | Marine sediment microbial communities from the Atlantic coast under amendment with organic carbon and nitrate - tdDd00.2 (SPAdes)... | ecosystem: Environmental > Aquatic > Marine > Coastal >...
AGGAACTGCCTAACTAAGAGTCGGTGGGTTGACCTAAGCCTTAAGTGAATTGCTAGCTTATGGGGAATGCTTTGCAGAAGTTCAGCAAAGAGGAATATTGTAATATGAAGGTCTTTAAATGGCTTAATTTTAAAAATAAAGCTGTAGCTCGCGCTTCAGCTTTCTTGTAAATTGACAGGAAAGAAGCGCGCAATCGGCTACGGTTTTGTGAGAGGTTTACGCCGAAGGACTCATTGAGCGAAGCGGAATAAACTCCCTTCACTTACTCGACGCAAGATCGTTAGCGGTCGGGATAAAAAACACAATTAGATATTGTACAAATGAAGAAAACACTATTATTTATTTTATTAGCAAGTATTTGTCAAATTGCTTTATCACAAAGTAATGCTAATTCAAAAGATCCAGAACAGACCATCTTTGTTTATGGCGGGAATAAAAACCTGAAATTCACTCAATATGTTGCTGATTTAACCCAAAAAAAGAATCCCAAAATTTGTTTTCTACCTACTGCAAGTGCAGATAACGAAAGTAATATTAAACACTGGAACTACTTCTGCAAAAAACTGGGATTAAAACCCTATGTACTGAAAGTTTGGGTGGCATCGAACAAAGAAAATAAATCGTTTGAAGATATTTTGCTTAATATGGATGCAATTGTTGTTGGCGGAGGAAATACATTGAATATGTTGGGTATTTGGAAAGCTCAAGGTATTGATACACTCCTACAGAAAGCATTGAAGAAAGGCATTATTTTAGCAGGAGGAAGTGCAGGATCACTTTGTTGGTTTCAATCAGGAATTAGCGACTCTCGTCCTGTAAATTTATCTGTGATAGATGGACTATCTTTTCTTCCATTCAGTCATTGTCCACATTATTCCAATAATCTAAAAAAAGAAATTTATCACGAACAAATAAAAAATAAAACCATGGAAGCAGGTTATGCTTGCGATGATAAGTCTGGTATTTTATTTAGAAATGGTAAGTATATCGAGACAGTTAGTTTGAATGATATTAACGATTCTTATTATGTTTCTTTAAAAAATGATGTTGTTGAAAAATCTAAATTACCGAGCAGAATATTAGTAAATAAAGATGCTTTGTCTGTTAAAGAGTATAAGACAATAGATGTAAACAAAAGCTTGAAAGAATATCCGAAAATCAATAAACAAGATAGTCCTATAAATGCTTTTATTTCATTTAAATACTTCTCAGCTAGTGGGCAGAGATCAAAATATAAAGAATTAAGTTGTTTCTCATTGCAAAGTCGATTAAAAGACGGTACTCCTGACATAAATATCGATGAAAAAACTAGAAATAAACACTTGAATACTGTTGTGAATAAGGTGTTTATATATAATAATTTGGTTGCGGGAGTAGTGAATAGAATGTGTGATGATTATTATGGTTTATGGTTTTTTTATCAGGAAAAAGGCAAATGGATGAATGCTGGAGAAGATATCGGAGGAGCAACAATATTAGAAGCCGAAATTACATTTAGAGAAAAAGCAAAAATGCACTTAGGGAAAATTAAAGAATCAAAACCGAACCGCTAACAACTATGCGTTCGTTTGGGAGGAACTGTTCAAAATGAGTGGTGGATTGATGGAAGCCTTAAGTGAATTGCTAGCTACTTTTTTGAAATTCATTATAAATTCTAGCCTTGGAAATGAGATGATTAAAGGTCATTATAATATCTAATCATTCGTTTTTCTGTAATTTACGAGTTGCGCAACAGTCACAAAGGCTAAACTGCTAAGGGGTGACGAGCACTTAATCGGTTTAGAGAAATGTCAACAGTCAAGATTATTAGGAGATGTCTGAAAAGTTTAAAGGTAAATATAGAATAGAATCTGCCCGTTTGCAAAATTGGGATTATGCCAGTAGTGGTCTGTATTTTATTACCATCTGTACGGCTGATCGTCAGCATTTTTTTGGAGAGGTAGAAGGCGGTGTCATGCAATTATCCGAAATTGGTGAAATCGCCAAGGAGCATTGGTGTGAGATTCCCGGGAATTTCCCATTTGCCGATTTAAATGAATTTGTTGTTATGCCCAATCATATTCATGGCATAATTGTTATTAATAATACTAAAGACGTTATTGATGGTAGAGACGCGATTAATCGCGTCTCTACGAATGATAATACGCAAATGCACGGTGGTGTAACAGGTTCGAATAATCCCATGTTATCGGATAATTTATCGCGAATAATACGTTGGTATAAGGGACGTGTAACATTCGAAACGAGGAAAATACATGCCGATTTCATGTGGCAATCCCGATTCCACGATCATATTATTCGTAATAATGAATCCTATTGTAGAATCAGAGATTATATCCGCAATAACCCATCAACATGGGATGAGGATAAATTTCGTCATGAATAGATGGCAGTTCAAACGGGTTAAAATAATTAAAGGGAGGAAATGTTAAATTGCCAAGGAGCATTGGTGTGAGATTCCCGGGAATTTCCCATTTGCCGATTTAAATGAATTTGTTGTTATGCCCAATCATATTCATGGCATAATTGTTATTAATAATGTTAAAGACGTTATTGATGGTAGAGACGCGATTAATCGCGTCTCTACGAATGATAATACGCAAATGCAAGGTGGTGTAACAGGTTCGAATAATCCCATGTTATCGGATAATTTATCGCGAATAATACGTTGGTATAAGGGACGTGTAACATTCGAAACGAGGAAAATACATGCCGATTTCATTGGCAATCCCGATTCCACCAGAAGCCTATGAACATGCTATGGAAGGGTACTTTTTGCCCGAGGCATCAGCTCTTGCAGAAATGGCTAGCGCTTTAAGTTAAGAGCTAGCCATTTTAGTATCTTATGCTTTAAATTAAAACAATACACTTATTAAAGTGGTATCTATTTTTCGTTCTTATCAGCTAGTGTAACGTCGGTAAATGTAGGCAAAGACTCGGTAATGCTACCGGCACCCTTTTTATTGATTTTAAAAGTGACATCCTTTGTTGTGGAAAATAACAAAACAGATGAGAACGATTTTCGTAGGTGTGATTTTACGACCACAAAAGCTTCTTCTAGTGTCAGTTCGTCTTCCTGATCTTCGGTTTCTTTCGACCTATAGCGCAATTTGAGTAAGACCTTTAAGCCATCTTCAGAATCGATTGGTCTGATAAATATATTTCTCAAGTTAGGCTTACCAATGGTTTTTGCCATCGTCAATTTCGCGAAGCAGCCTTCTTGTAAACTTTCTTCTACCTGTTTCCAGAAAAGATTAAACACATCTTGATAGGGCATAAACTAAAGATTAATGAAAAAAACGTTTGCTCAAAAGTAATACTATAATTCAAATCATAGATCCTAATCGATCTTCATTCCTAAATTATCAGTAAACTAAGTCATGGTCAATAGTAGAATTTTATGACTGTTGATGTGCTGGATTCTCTTGATAACTATCGGGATAAGTCGATTAAAAAGGCCAGTATGCCAACTGGTTTGCTTTGCTTAAAAATATAAATAAATTTGCGCGGCTTGCTTTTTCCGCAAATTGATTATAATAATTGAATAAATATTCAGTGTATCGGGCAACCCTTTGCCATCATCCTGCATTATAGAGGGTGTACAACAAATTTAAATATCAATCTTGCTTGTGAATAATTTGATAAAAGCACTGAAGAAAAATAAACCCAAGGCACAGGAAAAATTATTTAGCAAGTATGCTGATTATTTGTTTCGTATCTGTTACCGTTATCTGAGTAACAGGGAACTTTGCGAGGAGGTGCTTTCCCAAACATTCCTGAGCATTTTTAATGCTATTGGCAAAACAGATATCAGTGAAGAATATATGCTTAAAGCCTGGATGAAAAAGATTGCGATAAACCAATCGCTGATGGAGATCAGGAAAAATAGTCGTTTTTCACCCACTTTGGAATTAATAGAGGATAGGGAAGAGTCGGAAATTACCAGTGATGAAAAATTGTTGGAGGGCGATTTAATCCAAATGGTTTTGGAACTACCTCTTGGCTATCGTACCGTTTTTAGTCTGTATGCGATCGAAGGGTATAAGCACGAAGAAATTGCACAACAGCTTGAAATATCCATAGGCACTTCGAAATCGCAATTAAGCAAAGCCCGAAGAATGTTAAAAGAGATGATCATTAAAACAGAAGCGAATTATGAAGCAATCCGTTGAAAAGCAAGTAAAACAAGCCTTTGATGTTTGGGATGAGCAGAAAAGCGAGATCGGTTTTGATAAGACAGCCTTATGGGCAGCTATGAATGAAAAAAAAGCGAAACCGGTTATTCATTTTTCATGGTATAAAGTGGCATCTGTACTTATTATTTTATTCTTGTCTGGCGCTTTATTGTTTTCATTTCAATCTCAGCAAGCATTAAAACAAAGCAATGTGCAATTGGCTTTGGAGCTGGATAAAACGAAGCGAGTAGCTAAACCGAAGCTTGAAGAAAAAATAATAGAAAAGATTGTTTATCAGACACAAATAAAAGAAGTCGAATCTGTAAGTGTAAAAAAAGAATTCGAAGGTCTTTTGCAACAATACGAAAACTTGCAAAAAGAGAACCTTCAGCTTAAGCAGAATGCTCTTCAATCAGAAATACGTTATGCATCATTAACCGATAGTTTGAAAGGACTAGAAGTTGATTGGGAGAGAGTAGAGAATTCCTATATCGTAGAGATTGAGCAATTGAAAGTGTCTATTCAACCAAAGGGATTTACAGTTGATATTGATGAAGAGGCTCTGTTGGCTTTAGCTGGTCAGAAAAAGAATAAACGAGTTAAAAAGAAGAGATCGTTACGAAGAATGAAATTCGGTTTTAAAAATAGTATGAGTGATTGTGAATCAGGGGCGCCATTGATTAACAATATAGATATAAATAAAAAATAGGTGTAATATTCCAAAAAATAAATTTGATGAATTATAAAAGTATAATAATAAGTATTCTTCTTGTATTTGTTGCCATTGAAGGTTTCACAGCTGATGATAATACGTTTCATCCTGATACAATTCGTATGCAAATGACCAATGGAACAACAATTGAGTGTAGAACAACATATGATGGGAAGCATAATCTTGAAACTAATTTGAATATCAAAAATCAAATAAATCTTTTTTTAAAACGTTGGGCGGTTTTGGGTATCGAAGAATTAAACCAGAATAAACCTGTTCTTATTACATGCAGTCAAGTAAAAGAATATTCTATTGTCATAGAAGATGTTATAGATATTGAAAATACCAAATCTAATATTCGTGTTATTTTTCCTGTAGATTCTAATGTAGCCCTTATGATTAAAGGAAGAAATAAGGTGGAATTGAATTCGAATCTTGCTATTTATTTTGATAAAATAGAACAACTGAGGGAATTAATGACTCTAAATTTTCCTGAAGTATTGAAAAATATTGATCAACAAATAGGTAAAACTCCAATGTCAACTTTAAAAGAAGTTCCTTTTGTCGCATGGCTTAAAGTAGATAAGAATAATACTGCAGAGTTGAGTTATCAAAAAAACACCTTTTCTTTTAATAAGGATCAAATTCTATTTACAGGAGGAGGAGGAATAACATATGTTAATCAAGCTTGGAATGGAAGTGTTTGTGCTGATATGGTATTTCAGTTAGGTGAAAAAATGATTTCGACCCAATCGTTTACCATTGGTTATGAATGGATGTATGATTTGACTTCTGGTGAAAAAGATAGCGGGCATTGGATAAACTTAGGATATTCGCGAAATTACTCTCGTAACCCTAATAAACCCAGATGGTTTGGATTAACATTAAGTCATCTGATTATTAATAATAATAGCGATGCATTTTATGAAAGAACATTTCGAGTAGGTTTAAATCATCGTTTTCATAAACACCTTAGCTTGGAACCTCAGTTGTATTTTGATGCAGCATTTCTGGATGTTAATTTAGGCTTGAAATTAAAAATACATTTATAGATATAATTAATGAAAATGGCTTTTGTTATCCGTTATTGAAGCTAAAAGAATAAGGGGAAGTCATTTTTGACTTCCCCTTTTAAATATTAATTATTGACCTTCAAGAATCGTTTGCTTACGATAGATTGATCTGTTTGAATGGTAATAAAATACATGCCCACTTTTAAATTTCGAACATTGAGTCTTGTATTACCATAGGCTTCCATTGATTGTATCATTTGGCCATTAAGGTTTAGCAACTTCACTTGATAAGTTTCGTTAGCAGGCAAGTTAAGATTAACAAAATCTTTAGCTGGGTTTGGATACAATTTAATTTCCTGCTGGAAATCATCCTCAATGCCCAGAACCTGATCTACTGTGAAATATCTGATTTCTTCAGCTGGGTTATAGTTGTCATTTCCTGTTTGATAAGCTCTGATGGAAAAATCGCCAATAATCTGTGGTGTCAATAAATTGTCTTTAATCTCACCATCTCCGTGTAATATTTCAAATTCAACGATTAAACCTGCCGAGCTTGTCGCTTTTAATTTGATTGGTTCCTCGCCTAAGGTATAATCTGAAATTGATTCAAAATCAATCACCTGATCTGCCTTATTAATTGTGATCTTTCTAGTAACTGCTTCAGCTTCTCGGTAATTATCATTACCAGCTTGACTTGCCTTAACAACAAGATTTCCTGCTCCTGTAATGGACAATTTATTTGCAGAAAGTGTTGTAGGACCTGATATGAGTTCAAAATGAACTTTTTCTCCTGAACTTGCCGTTGCTTGCAAATTGAAAGGAGCATCACCATAAGTTTTATCTTTTATCTCTGCAAAAGTGATGCTTTGTGATGCTTTTGTTACAATTAAATTACGGGTTATAGATACGGCTGCGTCATAATTTTCGTTACCAATTAGATTGGCTTTAATTCTTATTTCACCTGCTCCAGTAATGGTCAATTTACCTTCTGATAGACTTGCAGGACCAGATATGAGTTCAAAATGGATTTCTTTTCCTGAACTTGCTGTTGCTTGCAATTCGAAAGGAGCATCACCATAAGCTTTATCTTTCATCTCTTCGAAAGTAATAGTCTGTGCTGCCTTTTTTATGGTGAAATTGCGGACCACGGCTTCGGCTGCCAGGTAATTTTCATTACCCGCTTGAATGGCTTTAAGACTCACATCGCCTGCTCCAGTTATTCCTACCGTATTTTCTTTTAGGCTAGCAGGTCCCGATATCAATTCGAAGCTGACTTTTTCTCCAGAACTAGCTGATGCGACTAATTCAAAGGTAGAGTCACCATAAGTTTTATTGGTAATCTCTGCGAAAGTAATGGTTTGTGCTGCCTTTTTTATGGTGAAATTGCGAATCACGGCTTCGGCTGCTAGGTAATTTTCATTACCCGCTTGACTTGCTTTAATACTCACATCGCCTGCTCCTGTTATTCCAACAGTACTTGCTTTCAGACTTGCAGGTCCAGAGATCAACTCAAAACTAACAGTTTCACCAGAACTAGCCGATGCGACTAATTCAAAGGTGGAATCACCATAAGTTTTATTGGTAATCTCTGCGAAAGTAATGGTTTGTGCCGCCTTATTTACAGTGAAACTGCGAATAACAGGTTCGGCTGGCAAATATTCGTCATTACCCGCTTGAGTGGCCTTAATGGTCACGACGCCTACTCCTGGTAAACCTACTGTTTTACCTTTAAGCACTGCAGGTCCTGATATTAATTCGAAACTCACTGCTTCTCCTGAACTAGCCGATGCAACTAAGTCAAAAGTCGGATCACCATAGGTTTTGTCAGCAAGCTCTGCGAAAGTAATGGTCTGTGTTTTTTTCACAGGATCAGGAACTTCTATCAAGTCTAAATCAAATTTTAAGATATGACCTTCGAGAGAGGTATAGATAATAGAGTCAATTTTCTTTAAGTAGATGTTCGGACTAAATTGATTGACATAGGAATACTCTCCTCGAGTGAGTAAATCGCCACTTGATCCTGTTACAATCTCTTTTGATAATAGTGAACCTTCACTATATAAACTTGTAGAAATTTCGCAGTTATTTTCATAAACCTGAGATATGACACTGATAATCGTATCATTCAACTGGCTTAAATCAACTATTAAATTATCGTCACCATTCCCCGAAGTGCATGAAATAGGACAGTACGGCTCAAGGATTGGCTTTTGATCAGCTGTTGTAACAAACTCATTCTTGTTCCAACGCATGGGTATACCTTTTATCTCAAAATCCCAATACCCTCTTAATCTAAACTCGCCATAATAATCATGAGTTTCTATAGTTGTCCACTCTGGATTTTCTTTCTTATCTGTCAAAAAATCGTAAGATAGAGATGAAAGTACAGGAGACGTCGTAAATGAAATTGAATGGCTATCTGTTTTGGGCCAAGGATGACCAAAAGCATCCTCAACAAAGCCTTGCGGAAGAAGAATACTATAGGACTTAGAATTTTCCAGTAGTCCATTGGCAGGGAACTTCAAATTTGTTCCAGAAATAATCACATCGCTTGCAGCTATTGTTCCTACTACATTAGAGGTCGCGTTATCTACTATTGAGGCGTCTTTCTTTGGCGAGACATTCTCGTTGAAATAGAATATATAATCACTTTTTATGGAAACATATTTCTGATTTTGTATGGGATAAGACTTTTCTAAGATCGGATCAATGCCATTATCAGTCTCAATTATATTTGAAAATTGTTTCCAAACATAGCTGCTTTTATATGTTTCTAATTTTCCTGTAGGAACCGATACAAGACAATTATCTTTATCAACACCATCAAAGGCATCAGTAGCACCTCCTGGTGGGGTATCTGAATTAATATCTATTTGCATTATTTTAGGACAAAACTTGAATGCACCCGAAAAAAAACTGCCATAGCCTCTAAATATCAATTTCTCCATATTGTAGCAAGAACCAAAAGCTCTTTCTCCCAATCGAACATTAGCTGGGAGTGATATGTTTTTAAGTAGTCCGTTGCCTGAAAATGCCCATTCATCTATTTGACTAAGACTATTGGGAAGAATGATAGGATTTACTCCTGTACCATAAAAGGCATTTTTTCCTATCACTTTTACGCCTTCAGGTATTTGCAATTCACCTTTAACTCGACTGCAATCGCGGAAGGCATAATCAGGAATGGCATCTAGTGCGGCTAAAAAATTTATGGAGGTCAGGCTTTTACAATAGCTAAATGCGCCAATTCCCATTTTTGTTAATGATTCTGGAATGGTTAATTCTCCCGAAATAGGAGCTGACTGAAAGGCTTTTTCTCCAATTTCGACTAAACCTTCAGGCAAGGAAATAGTACCTGTCACCTTATTGCAACCTGCAAAAGAAGAGTTTCCTATTTTTTTTAATGATACTGGGAAGTTTAGAGAACCTGTTAGATCATCACATTCTACAAAAGCATAATCTTTGATTTCTTCTAGCTCGGCAGGGAAAGTATATGCACCTTCTCGCCCAGTAGGATAAGAATATAAAATGGTGCCACTTTTATTTAATAGAACACCATCAACCGACTTGAAATAATGATTGGCAGCTGCTACTTCTATTGAAGTTAATCGCATACAATTGGTAAAGGCTTTTGTCTCGATTGTTTGAGTTGCTTGTGGTATTGTGATACTCACGAGTGAGGCACATCCGTCAAAAGCTTCAGTCTCGATTTTTTGCAAGTTTTCGTTCATGATGACTTCTGATAAACTTTGGCATTGCCAGAATGCTCTTTTTCCAATCACCAATAAGGAAGTCGGTAAAGTAACGCTTTGTAGATTTGGAATACGTTTGAAAGCAGATTCTTCGATATGAGTTACCGACTTAGGAAGGATTACCGTAACAATCTTAGAACTTGCGAAGGCGTTTTCGTAAATCGTGTTGGCTGCGTAAACATCATCATATGAATCTGTGAATTCAACCACATTTACAGTAGACAAATCCAAATCGACCAATGATCGATAAGGCATGGATCTGAAAAGATCAAAATCGGTTTTGTTTATTTGCCCTGTAACAGTCAAGCTTGTGACTGTGTTGTATTCATCATCGGTGAGAAGACTGCGTAAAGTCCCTGCGGATTCGCAATGGATCGTTTTGCTTATTTGACCAGCTGCTATGCTCGTAAATAAGAATAATGTGAAAATAAATAGATAGAATTTTTTCATAGGAGGAGCTTTTTGTAGAAGTTGTTGATTTCTTGTTTTATTGGGATTGAGGAAGATCAAAAATCTAAATGATTCAATATTTCTAACAATTCGTTTTTAGTTTGTGGGGTAGGCGATCCAATAGTTATGTAAGTGTCGTACTGAGGAATTTCAACAACTAACAACATTCTGTCATCATCTTCTCCTTCTTCCTTAGCTGAGCCATACATGCATTTTTTTCCTTTATAGCTAAAGCTTTCAAATTGGCCTGCTTGGCTTATGTCGCCATTTTTTCTTGATATGGCTCCAATTGCAAGCATCTCACCAGCACCTTTCATAAAAGCTGCAGCATGAGCACCATCGGCACTGTGTGCCATTATTTTTTTGTAGCCTTCGTACGAAAAAGCATTCACCTTTTTTAGAAACTGATTGTAAGGGTATTTTACGGGTACCATTTGTGGATCGTCATTATCACGATCATCTATATCATCGTTTTGCATGGCTGCCATAGCCTCTTCCATAGAACCCATATTCCCAAACATGCCTTGTTGCTGCTGACCAGTACCCTCGTAGCTGATGTTCGATAGTGGCGTAAATTGAGATGAGGATACCGACTGGTTCGCTTGAAATTTAACAGCCGTTTCGTTGCTGACCATACCCATTATTTTGGCTTCCGACTTAAGAGTAATCCCTTTGTATATCCATATTTTAGATCCCATGACTTTTATGATATCACAGGTCTTGCCCATGAAATTTTCAGTTCCCATTCGTTTACCACCTAGCGATTCTATGGTTTTATTAGCAAATTCTTCTTGTTCTTGTTTTGTCATGCTCTCGAACAACTGATGACTTTCCTTGTAGAATGGTACAGTCCCTTTTTGTCCTGTTTGCTCCATAAGGTTAGCCGACCAATATTTATCCCTAACCAATATTTCAATGGTATGTGTTTGATCAACATTCTTCATACCAAATATTTTGGTTACGGTTTTCGATTGGGTTTCAGTTCGAGATTTTTCACCAAAATTGTCCCACCATATTTTTTTTACACCTGTTGTACTACCAGTCAATTCATATTCAACATAGCCCGACTTAATGGCATATTGTTGTACTTTTTGCTGCGCTGTAGCTATGTGCATTATTAGCAATCCAGCTAATATTAAAATCGTTTGTTTCATTGCTGTTTGTTTTATTATCAGTTCGTTTTAGCTTCTTTTCACTCTTTCACTCTTTCACTCTTTCACTCTTTACCCTTTCACTTGTTCACTATTTTACTTAGTTCGAAAACATGGTAGTGACCAAACATGCCAGCTTTGTCTGCAATAATTTTGGCATAGATGCCGGGTTTATCATTAATCATCCAAAGTTTGTAGCTTTCTTCAAATAGGTTACTGTAAGCTTCGATTAGAGTGCAATTAAATGTGCCTGCCTTAGTTGTTATTTTTTCTTTACCAGATATTCTAAAGAGGAGATCTTTTAGTGGGTAGATTTTATTATCAAATCTGAAATCGAGCTGATTGGGAGCTAAGTCTGCATCTTCAGGAAGATTGTATCGGTCGTAACCATGGAAAATACAATCGATGCTAAGCATTTGCTCATCTTCATTTGTTTTTACCTCAGCTTTTAATGTTTTATTTTCGAATGTTTCAGTGTCTTCAATTAAATTGGCGTACTTATAAATCAATTGACTCGTGTTTTTTAATGACGTCATCATTTCATAAGAACTTTGCCATGGCAGTTTTTCTTCGTCTGCTTCATATAAGTAGTTTTCATCCTGATCTATAAACATGTCTTGATTAAAATTGATACGTTCAATTTTTGGATTTTGTGCATTTGTAAAACCGATAAAGGCAAGGAAACCGATAATTAATAGGAGAGTCTTTTTCATCTTGTTTTATTTAAAGTTTGGATCGCGATGTCTTTTTTATCTGAGATTTATTGATGTGCACTTAGTTATAACCCATAACTTGCATTAATTCATCGTAAGCCTTTTTTATTTCTGCTTCGCTTAATTCAGGCTTCTTCGTTTTCGCTTTTTTTCTAAAATCTTGATATGAAATACCTGGCACTTGATGTTTCATTTGTTCAGCTTCTTTTTGAGCTTCTTTCATTACGCTTTCAATCTCAGGCTTTAGCTCTTCAAATTGTGCTTCTGCTTTCTTTATTTCCTTATTAAAAAGCTCACTGTCAGATGTGTTTTTTGTTTTGTAGTTTGCGTTGGAGGTGTTTTTATCAGCTTTTATATAGGCATCAATAAGCTGAAAAGCATCTTCTTTGGTTAGTCCACTACCATCGTTTTTAACTTCTTCGCTTAATCCCATCTGTTTAATGAGTAAATCGAAGTCAGCTTGATTTGGAGCTTTTGTTTTATCTTTTTCATCGTATTTTAAAAAGAAGTCTATCATTGGTTTTGCTGCATCTATTGTTTTTTTGTTGGCTTTCATATAGGCCGCTTCTATCGAGACTTCAGCTTTTTGTTTACTTGCTTTCTTTTGTTCTTGTGCGAATAATACGTTGGAGATGATCATCAAGCACACAAGTGTTATCATTTGTATCAGTTTCATAATTATTCGCTTAAAATTGATTGGTGTATTTTGCTTTAGATGCTGATACTCATCGAATACCTTGTGATTCCAAAGGTATCCGATGAGGAGATGAATTAGATTCTAAACATGAGTTTGGCACCTATTCTTAGATAACTACCACTACTAATACTATAAGTCATTTCAGGAGCAAGTATCATCTTTTCAGATAGATCCACTTTTAACCCTGCACCAATATTTAATCCTAAGTTTGATTCAGAGGTGGAGCTACTGCCTAAAAATCCTGGTAATCCTGGCAAGTCAAGCTTAATTGTTGTAATGTTAAGACCTCCAATAGCATAAAATTTTCCTAGGTTTTCTATTTCGGAAAGTTTATAGTTCGCATTAAAATCGATTGCTGACCACGTATAGTAATCTTTCTCTAAAAAGTGAGTATATGAACCCGTAGCAGCCCATGTTTCATCTATTTCGTAGCCTACGTTTGCACTGATACCTAATGAGCTAATATCAGTTGCATAGCCTAATCCGGCACCAACACTAAATTGAGCTTTTGTTTCTTGAAATGATCCTACAAATAGGATTGCAATAATGACTATAAAGAACTTTTTCATGATTTTATAATTTTAATTGGGTTAATGATTTTTAATAAACAATTGATCTGATGAGGGGATTTATTACAATATCTCTACCTCAATATCAACTAGTGCTGTTGTTTTTATGCTGAAATTTTCTGCTTGTTCAACGGTTCCCGAAAGAATAATCTCTAAGCTTTTATCTCTCAATAGAGAATTTGAAATTTCCTTTAATTGTTCGCTAGTAAAGCTGACTTTAAGCGCTTTGTTAATTTCTATAGTTGAAATGTTAAGAGAGTATTCCAATTCTGGAATACTAACTCGGAATTCACTGATAAGTCCTTCGCCGATATCGCTTATTTTGCATGTAAACGATTTGATATCCATATTTTCTAGATGGCTCAAGTAGTTTTTAATTTCACTGATATTGCTCAATCCAAGTGTTAATGTCTTGGAGAAAGAGACTTCAGTATTGCTACTTTTCACCTGTGCTGATTTAATCACATCAGCTTCAATCAGAACGGTTTCCGATATTTCAACATCCTTAATTGTTTTGGTGTTTAAATCGTCAATTTTATCACATGCTATAAAGGCTAGGATAGCTACGCTTAAAATGAGTGTTAATTTTTTCATGATTAGATCTGTTATTATTTTAGTTTCTTTAAATCTTCCGACTCTACATAGCCGCTTATTGAAAGTAGACCATCATTTAAGATGCCTTTGCTGACTTTACCCGTGAAGGAGATTCTCGTTGCTGTTTCTCTTTTTAATGATCCTGATCGGGTGGTGTATAAATCTGTAGAACCACGGGTAATAACTAGTCCTGGGTCTCCATCATAGTCTATGATAACAGTTTGACCTATTTCTTTTGGAAATTGATTGACCATGACAGAAATCTCAGTATTATCTTCAGTTTTTCTGCCAAAGGCTAAAAGGTTTAACCAGTTGCCTTCATCGTCTTTTAGGGCTACAGGTATAGAGATGTTTGAGGCTTTATCGTAGAGCTCTCCATTGATGTTAATTTCGTAGCTACCACTTAGCTTGTCATTTATTTCATCTGTAGAATCGTCTTTATCGCATGATGCGAATACGCTAACAAATAATAAAAGGGCTAAATACTTAAATGTGTTTTTCATGATTATATTGGTTATTATTGTTTGTTTTCCCCGCTGATTACACTGATGTTCGCTAATTTTTTTTCTGCGTTAATCTGTGATATCTGTGGGACATCTTTTATATTTATTTCAATCTGTACCATTCGTCGTTCGAGATGTTTCCATGAATTTTCGAGGACAAGGCATTCTTCAATTAGTGCTTATTGATATTTTTTAATCGCAATTCTTTCTCCACCTAATGCAAATGAAGAATTCGTTTTGCTACCTACTTTCAAAATGAAATCCTGATCGTCTCTGGAAACATCTGTTGCATTACCTTTATCTAAATCGAATGCGAATGTGCCTTCAATCTCAAAGTGGTCAGAGCTACTGACGGTTTCACCCGCCTGGTTGTAAGTGGTGTATTTAATAGTCAGTCTAAAATTGTTGTTTTTATCCACATTCAAAATTTCCATTTTCCCTAAGTTTCGTTCCGATGTAGAAAACAGAAAAACCGTTCCTGCACCGTTTACAATACCCTTAGGGCCTGATATAGGTGTATAAAATTCACTCGATAATTTGTCGAACTCTTTATCGATATTGCTTGCGATTATTTTATCGTAAGCAGGATTGCCACTATCCTTTGCAGGCATTGAGGAAGCTGATGATGCAGCACCTTCAAATTTCACAAATTCAACTCTGCGGTTATTGGCTTTGCCTTCGGGCGTACTGTTGTTATCTAGTGGCTTGCTTTCTCCAAAGCCAGCATATTTTAATCGGTTCGATGAGACTCCCATTTGAATCAATCTATCCATGACAGCTTTAGCTCGTTTTTCTGATAATTTTTTGTTTAAAGTTTCTTCACCATCGCTATCAGTATGTCCTTCTACACTAAAGTTTAAATCAGCTTGTTTTTGTAGTAGTTTAAATATCTTATTGATCGGGCCCATCGATTCAGGTTTCAGACTAGCTTCTCCTACATCGAAACGAATTCCATTACAAATGATCTTACCGTCTTGCAGAACACGATCGTAATATTTTACACCGCCTTTTGCAATGCGAAAATTCTTAATATATAAGTTCTTTGACGATCCGACTATGGATATGCCAGTAGGGTTTGCTTCGTAATGAGGTATATTGATCAATCTGGTATCATCCATATAAGCTTTTAGTTTGTCTTTGGTAAAGGCAACTGATATATGACGCCAACCTCCTACATCATCTCTATTCCCTCTATTTTTACCAGGGTAATTTTTTTCACTTTTATCAAGACGAAGCCCGTTTACATATAGCGTTAAGCTTTTGTTGTTATTTGGCCTTTGATTTTTTCTATCGTAAAAGTTGAGATAGTATCGTTCGTTGTAGATATTGGGGTTAAAATGAGCATCAAACTCAACGGTAAAGACATCTGGTAAGTAATCTTCGTTTGAATTTTTAAGGTAAGGGATTATGCCTTGATTATAGGCATTTTCAAAAAACATGATGACATTTTCTCCGTCTACTTGTGCCACTTCTGTAACGCCCCCTACTAAATCCCATCGGCTTGGAAACTCACCGTTTTCTTCCATGATATTAGGACCATCTTCAAAAATGACCTTGTCACCTGGTACGAAATCAAATTTGTTCCATACAATAGTTGGGCTTTTCACTACCTGTTTCTCACGATATTCAGTATCGCTACCAGCTTGTTGATTCTGATTGTTATTTTGTTCTGATTTTGTAGAAGCCTTCTTCTTCTTTTTTTTCTTTTTACCGAAAAGACGTCCAAGACCTTCTTCCAATTTATCTAAGCCTTTATCAACTCCTTTTTCAATCTTACTATTGGTTCGTTTTGTCCCTTGTTTTTTAACAACCTTTTCTGGATCTACAATTTGTGCATTTACCATAGCGAAGCTGAAAACGACAAGAAATGTTGTGCCTATTAATTTTTTCATGTGTCTGGATTTTTTGTTGTTTCGTTGTAACAAAGCTAGGGGCAAAGCTTATTTTTTAGTAGGATAGATGTTGCAATCGATAAGACAGATGTTCCAATTTTATGTTTGCTTAATTACGCTGGAAATTTTGTTTAGATATTGAATTTGCTTTGGGTGAAATGCGAAAAATGAAACTTGTCTTTTACTAGAACATATGTTTCAAAAGCTGTAATGTATGTTCCAATTGCTTAAAACTAGAGACTTGTGTGATGTATGGGAGCGAGTATGTCAGTTTGTCATTTAAAGCAAGGACTAAAATATGTTGAGTCGTTAAAACCGACTAAAGTACTTACTTGTGATATTGGGAGTGGGGTGGAATTGAGAATAAACTATGCTAATTGAATACGCTCTTTCGTATAAAAGGGCTCTATACTGATTATAGTAAGTGAAGTTTTATTTGTTGGGAAACACTTTTTTTGGAGCTGTAATTATGAGTATTGATTTAAGAAATCTTATAAACCAAATGAATGATTAGTAAAACTGGGAAGTTCCGAGCTTGCCGAGGAAATCACCCAGCTGCACTTATCATTTAGGTAGTTTAAAGATTGAGGAAATCGCGGCTTTTGAATTTTTATTCACAGATAATTTAACAAGGTGTTCATGAGCTCACTTTGTTCGGTAGGTTCTTTTGTTTTAAGACAAAAGAACAAGTAAACAAAAGATCTAATCTATTAATAGACCTAAAATATTAGCGCTACACGTAAGTTAACTTTTCAGTAAAACTTTTATCAAAGTATTAAGACGCAATTCGACTGTATCTGTTCTGTTAAAGTTTAGGATGTGTGAAAAGAGTCTGCTTTTGAGTGCTTCTTAATATATTCCGAAGGCGTTTGTCCTTGAATTTCTTTAAAACATTTTGAGAAATAGGATGTATCGTTAAAACCTGTAGCAAAACAAGCATCACTAATCGTAACATCAGGCTTAAGTAAGATATTAGCAGCCATTTTAACGCGTTGAGTTCGGATAAAAGCAGTTGCCGAAAGGCCTGTTAATGCTTTTAATTTTCGGTGCAATTGGGTTCTGCTCATTAACGTTTCTTTGCAGAATTGATCGACAGAGAACTCTGGATCAGGTAGATGTTTGTCTAAGACCTCCTGTAGCGTATTGGCAAATTTTTCATCTTCAGATTCGAAAACCAGATTTAGAGGAGAAATAATGAGTTCTTTCTGATATTTGTCTTGCAGACCTTTTCTTAATGCAATTAAGTTTTCAACTTTAATTTCAAGTGTTTTGGCATTAAAAGGCTTTGTGATATAATCATCAGCACCCGATTTTAAGCCACCAACAACATTTTCATCACCAACTTTGGCTGTTAGTAAAATAATGGGAATGTGGCTGGTTTTGATATCTGATTTAAGTCTGCTGCAAAGCTCAATCCCACCAATATTAGGCATCATCACATCAGAGATAATCAAATCAGGTATTTGATCCAAAGCAAGCTGAATACCAATTTCGCCATCTTCAGCTTCTAGAATTCGGTATTTAGTGTCGAAGTTAGATCTGATGTATTGGCGCATATCTGAATTATCTTCAACAATTAATAAGACAGGTAATTCAGCATTCTTATTGTCTATTGGTGTATCAATACTTGAATTTGAGTCTGTGTTATTAATATTGATAGCTTCACTCTTTTGTGGAATAAAAGCAAGTTCGGTTTCTTTAAAATGATCTTTGCTTGTAGGTAAGTTGAGTTCAAATTGAATGACTTGATCGTCCGAACAGTTGACACTTATTGGCATACGATAAAGAGAACAGAGTTCTTTAACTAGCGATAAACCAATTCCTGTTCCTTGTTTTTCAAGACCATCTGCACGGTAGAAACGATCAAAAATACGATCTAATTCTTTATGGGTAAGTTGACATCCAGAATTGCTAATCTCCACCTGTAATTGTTGATCTGTTTTCTTCGCACGAATTATAATTGAACCATTATTGGGTGCAAATTTAAAAGCATTTGAGAGTAGATTTGTGATAATGATTTCCACGATGTTTCTATCGAACCAAACAGCACCTGTTTGATCAATCTCGATACTGTAATTAATATTTTTCTCTCTAGCTTGATAGTTAAATGAGTTTGAAATGCCTTTTAAAAGCGCTTCTAAATTATCTTCATGAGCTGTAATAGCAAAATGGCCAGCATCAATTTTAGATAAGTTCAAAAGTTGATCTACCAATGAAAGTAATCGGTCAGAATTACGAAGAATAAGTTCAAAATCGTTTCTTTCTTCCTTTGTTTTAACAAGATTAAGTTGCTTTTCTACAGGTCCTTTAATTAGGGTTAATGGGGTTCTGAACTCATGAGAGATATTACTGAAGAACTTTGACTTCATTTCATTAAGTCTTTGTAATTCACGAGTCACTTTCTGTCTGTTTTGATAGCGATAATAAAAGAACGCAGCTAGGGCTCCCAGAAGTAGGAGTAAAATGACAAACTGATTGCGCTGCATTTTTTTAGATTCTCCAATAAGCTGATTCCTTGTACTGAGGAGTTCTATTTCTTGTGATTTTTTTTCCGATTGGTATTTGTATTCCAAGTCATTCATAACCTGAAGCGTCTCGGTATTGAATATCGAATCCTTATAGGTTTTGGCCAGTTTTAAAGCATCACAAGCTTTCTCATACCTATTGGTGTTGTAGTAAACTTCGTACAAAGCTTCATTCGAAAATGCTAAATTATCAATAGAGCGGACATCCTTTGATAGGGAGATTCCCTCAAGAAGTGTTTTTTCTGCTTCCTGATAACGCTTTAATTTGGCACAAACTCCACCATAACGAACCAATATGGAACTCAAGTAAAATTTATCGCTCCGTTGGCGTTGCAATAAAAGAGCTTTTTCGTAATAATTATGGGCTTTTTGATACTTGTTTTGAGACATATACAACTCTCCCAGTAGTTGATAGCAGATGCCTTCGGAAGTTGGATTATTGCTTGTACGAGCTAATTCCAGTGATTTTTGGATATAAATATAAGCCGAATCGTAGGTCTTTAAATAGAGGTAGGCTTCTCCAACATTGCCATAGTTTATGGCTAAATGCAACTTATTCCCACTAGTAATGCCATATTTTAGCGATTCTTTAAAATAGGATAAGGCTTTATTGTATTCTTTTTGAACGATATACACATTGCCAATCCCATTTTCGGCAATCGCCTTTCCATAATGATTATCACTTTGATCTGATATTTTGATTGAGGATAAAAAATGATGTATAGCTTCCTGATTTCGATCATTTTTTCTACAGACAACCCCTAATTCGTTGTATATACGACCTTCTTTATAGTAGTCTTTATTTTGTTGAGCATAAGGCAGTGCTTTTTCGTAGTAATATTTGGCTGAATCATAAGCATGGCTGTACCTGTGTTTAACACCAATTCGATAATAAATTTCTGCGAAGTGCTGATAGGATTTTTCTTTTTCTACTTTCTTTCGAATCAATTGCAAATATGAAGCGTAATCATTTTTTAAAATTCTACGATTCTTAATCACATATCGTATTAAGCTATCTGTTTGTGTCGTATCAGCAATCAGGTTCTCAATTGTAGCTTTTACCAAATGAAGCTTTGTCTCTTTTTGTGTTTTATATTCAGCCTTAGAGCTACTAAATAGAAATAGAATGCTAAGCGTGAAAAAGAGATGTTTCATGAGGACAATATTAAAAAGTAGGGTGAAATTAATAATAATTTCCTTTACTAAGCTGTTATATTGATTAATTCAAAGATTATCAGAAATTAAGCATAATTTTAATGCAAAGATATTTAATTATTTAACAAGTTTTAAACTTATTCATTCTTATGTAATTATTAAGTCTTAATGTTCATTATTGGCTTCTGCTTGAGTTTTTTATCCAGATTGAAATTATTCAAGCTTTCTTATTCTGAGATAAGCATAAAAAAACCGTTTCGAGAAACAATCTCGAAACGGTTTATATGTGTTTATTATGGATGTAATTTAAAGTTTATTTATTCACATTTTAAACTCTTAACTGGATCTTGGCTTGCCGATTTCCAACTTTGATAACCTACGGTCAAAACCGAGATTCCTAATACCATTAACGCAACAAGAATAAATACCCACCATGGCATATCAATTCGAAATGCATACTCTTTGAGGTGCATATCCATAAGATACCAAGCCACGGGCCAGGCTATAATGTTTGCCAGTATGACCCATTTTGTAAATTCCTTGGAAAATAGTGCAACCAAATCGTTAACAGTAGCTCCTAAAACTTTTCTTATTCCGATTTCCTTTGTCTTCTCTTCTGCCATAAATGAGGCTAAGCCAAATAAACCAAGGCATGAAATAATAATTGTCAGAAGCGTGAAATATTTTAAAATGGCAATTGTACTTTCTTCTTGGCGATATTGTGTTTCATAACGATCTTCAAGAAAATTAATTACTGTTGGGAAAGCTGGGTTGTATTTTTGACAAACCTTTTCGATGTGAGCAACAGCTCTGCTATTTGTATTCGGTGCTATTCGTATCATAACAACACTATAATATCCGCTAGGAAAGAATATCAGAGGTTCGATGTTTCTATGCAAACTTTTGAAGTTGAAATCTTTAATGACACCGATGATCCGTCTGGGTCTGCCATTTCGTTTAATTATTTTGTTAAGAACACTTCCTTTATCAATTAATCTGGCAAAAGTTTCATTTATTACAAGATTGTTGGAATCTGCTTTTAAATGATTTTTACTATAAAAACGCCCTTCGAGCATCGGCGTTTTAAATACATCTATAAAATCAGGATCTGCATGCAATTGAGTAATCAATACCTCTTGTGAACTCTCATCGTTATTCCATTCAAAGCCACTACCATTATTACCGATACTTATTGGTAGGTGAGAAGCAAATGAAGAAGAAAGAATGGAAGGATCTCTAGATAACTCTTCCTTTATACTTTCTTTGGATTTAATCATGTTGCCATTAAGCTTTACAAAAATAACATTTGACCTATCGAGACCTGTAGAAGCACTCTTAACAAATTTGGTTTGTAAGCTAATTGTTATCGTACTGATAAGAAGTACGACGGTAAGTGCAAATTGAAATACGACCAACACCTTTCTCAAGTTCGCTCCTTTATTACCAGAATTTATAACACCTTTAATAACATCAACCGTTTTGTAAGAGGTTAGAAAAAATGCAGGGTAAAGGCCAGCTAATAAGCCAGTAACAATAATAACTGTAAAGGTGATAGCTAGAAACATCCCATTACTATAATCGAGTGTCAACTTTTGCCCTAAAATAGTGTTGAATTCAGGAAGAAAAACACGTACCATTATGATCGCAAAATTAATGGCGATGAATGAAAGTAAAACAGATTCAAATAAAAATTGTCTGATTAATTTTGATTTGGATGAGCCAATTGCTTTTTTTATCCCAATTTCCTTTGCTCTTTTGCTTGCACGTGCAGTACATAGATTCATAAAGTTGAAACAAGCAATAAGGAGTATAAATAATGCAATAATGAGAAATATTTTAATTTGCTTCATACCCGTCTCTTTACCTTCTAAAGAGTACAAATGAGTTCGACTGACAGGAACCAAGGAGATTCTTTCGGTAGATTCCTTATCAACATGATCCTTATAGAATGAATTCAGTTTAGCATTAACTTTATCATGATTGGCATTTCCATCCAATTCGACAAAGCCCGAATAAGAATGATTCCCCCAGTACTTCCACCCGTTATAATTCTTCTTTTTAAATTCAAATGGTGAGATTAAATCAAATTTAAATATCGAATTGGAGGGAAGGTCTTTTAGTACGCCCGTAATGGTGAGATCGTATTGGGTCTCAAATTGAATAACTTGCCCGATGGGATCTTTGTCACCAAAATATTTTTTTGCCATTTTTTCGCTAATAACAAGTGAAAATGGATCTTCAAACACCTTTTCGGGTGAGCCTTTTAGTAAGGGAAAAGAAAACATCTTAAAAAAGTCCGCGTCCGCGTGTAATACATTTTCATAATTTTTAATTCCATTAATCACAAAAAGTGAATTATCGCCCCACGGATTGTAGTTAGTAGCTCTTATAATTTCAGGAATTTCTTCCTTTAAGGCATCCACAAGTTTTCCTGGAATATTTGGCCATCCGTATTCTTGTCCACTATAAGTTTGCCAGTTTACAATTTGGAACAGTTGTTTCTCTTTTTTATGGAATTTATCGTAGCTCAATTCGTGGTTAACCCACAGAAGAAGAAGTAAGGTACAGGCCATGCCTAAGGCTAAACCCGATATATTAATAAAACTGTATCCTTTGTTTTGGATCAGGTTTTTATAAGCAATTTTAAGATTGAAGACGAACATATGTTTAAAATTATGTTGAGATGACTAAATTATAAAATGAAACGTGTTTGTTAATTACTTGAGCTTATATTTTTGGTGTTTTCACTTACAATTTGTCCATCGAAAAGTTGAATGATTCGGTCTGCTCTATCAGCATCTGATATGGAGTGGGTTACCATGACAATAGTCGTACCCTCTTGGTTGAGTTGTGAAAGCAAGTCCATAACCTCTTTTCCGTTTGCTGAATCTAAATTTCCCGTTGGCTCATCGGCTAATATTAAATTGGGATTAGCTACAACTGCTCTTGCAATAGCAACACGTTGTTGTTGACCACCTGATAGTTGTTGCGGATAATGACTACTTCGATGGTCGAGTTGTACTCTTTTTAAGACTGCCTCTACTTTCTTCTTACGTTCTTTTGCTGGAACTTTTTGATAGACTAAAGGAAGTTCAACATTTTCGAAAACGCTCAATTCATCAATTAAATTGAAACTTTGGAATACGAAGCCAATATTTACTTTTCGTAGTTGGGTTCTTTGTTTTTCTGTGTAGGCTGATACTTCATCATTAATAAATTGAAATTTTCCCTCCGATGGATTATCTAATAATCCTATAATGTTGAGTAGGGTTGATTTTCCACATCCAGAAGGTCCCATTATGGCAACAAATTCACCTTTTTTTATAGATAGATTGACATTAGAAAGTGCCGAGGTTTCGATATCTTCAGTTCTGAATCGTTTAGATAGACTTTTAGTTTGTATCATGATTATGTATTTATGATTATTCTTGTTCGTATAAACCATAATGATGCCAATGTGTACAATCTATATCTAATCAGTCTTTTAATGATTGTATCATGCTGTTTTATTTAATTAGGATGGTTCAAAATCACCCAACAGCTGTCTCATAATGGAACAGTATGTTTTTTTGTCATTGAAATTAAGCTACTTTTAAATTTCTATTAAACTCATTTTGTTAATCACTTAGTTTCTCACGTTGAAATGAAAAATCAGGGTAACCTATTAATTGTAGACGATAATAAAAGTGTTTTAAGTTCGCTTCATCTTTTTTTGAAGCATAAGTTTGAGGAGGTGATGACTTGTAGTAATCCCAATCAGATTTTGTCTTTAGTATCGAAACACCGTTTTGATCTTGTTCTTTTGGATATGAATTTCACAACTGGTGCTAATAATGGAAATGAAGGTTTATATTGGTTGCAGGAATTATTAAAAATTGATTCGAAACTTGTTGTTATTTTATTCACAGCTTATGGAGATATCGACTTGGCTGTAAATGCGATGAAATATGGAGCGACCGACTTCATTTTAAAACCTTGGGATAACAAGAAGCTTTTGGCGACTTTAAGAAATGGAGTCGAACTGTATCGAACCAGACAAAAAGTAGATCAGCTTGAGGATCAAAAGAAATATTTGGAGCAAGATTTAAACCAGAGTTTCGAAGGCATGATTGGTAACTCTGCCGTAATGAAACCCATTTTTGAAATGATTAATAAAGTCGCTAAAACAGATGCGAATGTGTTGATATTGGGGGAGAATGGGACAGGGAAGGAGTTGGTTGCCAGAGAGCTTCATATGCAGTCTCTTCGGCACAAAGAGATTTTTATGGGCGTTGATTTGGGCGCATTGAGTGAGTCCATTTTTGAGAGTGAGTTATTTGGACACGTGAAGGGTGCTTTTACCGATGCAAAAGAAGATCGGAAAGGGCGTTTTCAATCTGCTTCAGGTGGAAGTTTGTTTTTAGATGAGATTGGTAACTTATCTCTCGCTATGCAAGCCAAACTGCTGGCTGCTTTGCAGAACCGAAAAGTGACACCTTTAGGATCAAATAAGGAAGATCAGGTTGATATTCGATTGATTTGTGCAACCAATCAGAATATTACCGAAATGGTGAAAGAAAGTCATTTCCGTGAAGACTTACTCTATCGTATTAATACCATTCAAATTGAAATACCACCCTTACGGGATAGAGGCAATGATATTCTTAAAATTGCGAATCACTTTCTACAGCGATATGCCGATAAGTATGATAAGATTTTTGGCCCATTAAGTAAAGCGGTTAATGAGAAATTGTTGGCTTACTCTTGGCCTGGCAATATTCGTGAACTGAGACATTGTATGGAGCGTGTTGCTATTTTGAATGAAAAAAGCGACTTAGTACCATCTGATTTTATTCTAGAGTCGCAAAATTCATCAATAGAGCTTGGTAGTAAACCAATTAGTCTTGATGATGCTGAAAAGGTAGTGATTGAAAACTCTTTAAAAAGGCTTAAAGGTAATGTGAGTCAGGTAGCCAAAGAATTAAAGATTGGACGACAAACTTTGTATCGTAAAATTGAAAAATACGATATCTTTTAATTTAGAATAGGTATGATATTTAGGAAGTTGTATTTTATTGTAATTGTAAGAGTAATTGGACTATTGATTAATTGTATGCTTTTGACTATAGCATTTGTGTACTATAAAGATGTCTTAATCATAGCTAACTTAATTGTTATTCTGGGGCTTCAAACCGTCTTTTTAATTCGGAAATTAAATCGGGTGAATCACGAATTGGTGAATTTTTTTCAGACAGTTAGAAACAATGATTCAAGTAGCACTTTTAAGAATAAATATTCTCAATCGGGATACGATCAATTATTTTTACAATTCGACTCTATAAATAAAAGAATACAGGAAATTAAGATTGAGAATGAGAATAAAAATCAATACTTCAAAGTGTTGGTAGAACATGTTGGTGTCGGTCTGATTTCGTTCAACGATAAAGGGAATGTTTCAATCTATAACGGTGCTGCCAAAGAACTTTTTAAACTGCCACACTTGTTTCATATCAAACAATTAGATCGCCTTCAAGATGGAATGTCTGATTTAATATTAAACTTATCACCCTCCGAGCAAAAGTTAATCCCCTTTTATCGGAATCACGAAATGATTCAGCTTTCAGTTAAATCAAGTGTGCTTAAGTTGTCTGGCGAAAGCATAACTTTGGTTTCATTTCAGAATATAAAAAATGAACTTGAAGATAGAGAATTAGATTCCTGGCAGAAGTTGATTCGGGTCTTAACCCACGAAATGATGAACACCATTAGTCCAGTAAATTCATCACTGTCCACTTTAATTGATTTTTATAGAGATGAGGAATCCGGAGAATGTACATCTATTGATCAGCTTAATTCTGAGATATTGTCGGATACGCTCTGTGGTTTGGAAATTATAGATGAACGTATAGATGGTTTGACTGATTTTGTATCGAGGTTTCGGGATTTAACGCTTTTACCTCGTCCTAATTTTGTACAATTAAATTTGGTTGAACGCGTTCATAATTTATCTAAATTATTGGCTGAGCAAGTCCTTAAAGAGAATATTGAATTGAAGCTGATTCATTCGAAAGAGATCATAGAGCAAAAGGCAGATTCAGTTCTCTTAGATCAGATCTTGATTAATTTACTGAAAAACTCTATTCAAGCTTTAGAGGATAGATCTGAAAAAGTTATTTCCATTTTTATCGGTAAGGATGAAAAGAATAGATCATATATTGAAGTGATTGATAATGGATGTGGCATAAAAAAGGAGGTTCAGGATGAAGTGTTTGTACCTTTTTACACCAGCAAGAAAAATGGATCTGGTATTGGCCTGAGCTTATCTCGCCAACTGATGCGTTTGCACGGCGGAATCATAACCTTTCGCTCTGAACCCAATGTTGAAACACGATTTAGATTGCAGTTCTAAGTTAAAAATGGACTGTTATATTTTAGCAATTATACCAATTAAATTTCAAAATTATCCTCAAATATGATGGAATGATGTTTAGTTTGATCCTGATCATTTCGAAATAATTTATTTTTTAATTTTAGCAAATGTATCGCGCGTGGTTTGTCAGCCTGCCGTGAGGCGTGTCACAGTTTCTCCAACAAAGCGAAGACAAGGATCAGGCTGACTTGATTTTTTGCTTACTTTTTTATCTAAGAAAAAAGTAAGAGCCTAGCGGCTCTAGCGAAAATTTTATAAGTGTACTTAGTCTCAACTTTTGTAAAAGCTTCTCTTTTTTAATAAAGATATAGCTGAAAATATATAATTGATAAGATCAGTTTTGATATTAAGAGACTTAACTGATTTACCTCATTTCTATTTAGCAAAAACTTAGAGGATTATTGAATAAAAAAAGCGACTACAATCATGCAGTCGCTTTTAGAATACCTATGCTGTAGGTCTTATTTTTCTGTTTCCTGAATTTTATTGTACCCCGAAACAACACCTTGAACAAGAGAAGTACTAAAACCTTCGTGCTCCATTTTGTTTAGAGAACAGATGGTTACACCAAGAGGAGTCGTTACCTTATCGATTTCTGGCTCAGGGTGAGTTCCATTCTCAATAATCAATTTTGAAGCGCCTTTCATAATTTGAGTTGCCACTTCTAAAGATTGCTTAGATGAAATACCAATTTCGATACCACCTTGCGAAGCTGCACGCATAAAACGTAGAGCGAAAGCAATACCACATGATGCAAGTACTGTAAAGGCTGGCATTTGAGAATCAGGAATCACCATTGTTGTTCCTAATTGGTCAAAAATTTCAACCACTTCGTCTTTGTGAGCTAAACCTTTTTCGTTAAAAGATAATGCAGTCATCGATTCACGAATAGCAATAGCTGTATTTGGCATGACTCTAATAACAGGAACATCTCCTAGAATGTTTTCTAAATCGTGAAGCTTAATTCCTGAAATAACTGAAATTAAGACCTTATTGCCAGAAACAATAGCATCTTTTATTTGATTTAAAACAATTTTTGCCACAGTTGGTTTTACTGCCACAATAACTATTTCTGCTCCTTTAATAGCCTCTAAATTGTCAGTTGTGATATTAACACCAATCTCGTCCTGTAGCGGTTGAATCATTGAAAGCTCAAGATTCGTAACCGTAATTTGTGATGCTTGTAATAAACCACTTGTAACAATACCTTTTGCAATAGAAGAACCTAAATTTCCTCCGCCTATGATTGCAATATTTTTTGGCTTCATCTTAAAATTTGTTTTTTGGTTGTGTGTAAAGTTTGAAGCCGCAAAAGTAAATAACTTTCTCATTTATTTGCATATAAATTACATGACTTGTGTCATGTAATTTAGCATTCGAAATTATTGCTAAAAGCTCCATATCGCAAGGCATTTGCATGTAAATTCTATTTTATTGTTTTGTAGGCAAGACTTTATTGGAGTGCAATGTTTTGATAGTCTTATAGCATAAGTGGGGTCGCTTAAGCTCTAATATGCGAGCTTTAATTTGCCATAAGTTATAGGAAGGAGATTTTCTGAAACATGTAAATTAAGTAAATTCATACTGTTTGATTGTTTATACATATTTTAACTATCATATATATTCTGTTTACGACTATCTTTTGATACATTTGGTAGCATGATAAGCCCCCCCTTCGATATCGTTCAAGAAATGAAATAAGACAGTAACTTAAAATACTGAAAAGAAAATGATTTATGATAGATATAATTGACGATAAATATAATGGCGTTACAGTTGATAATACAAGTCTTCCTAACGATAAAAGTGAATTTAAAAAGGAGATTGAACGTCTAATTGAATCCTTAAAGGATAGAAAATTGCTTTGGATTAAATTACCTATTGAAAAATCCGATTTTATACCCATACTTACAAAGCTCGAATTTGAATTTCATCATTGCGATGAGAAGAATCTAATGCTCATAAAAAAGCTGACTCATAGTTCTATAATTCCTACAAGCAAAAATTTCATTGTTGGTGTTGGGGCTATTGTATTCAATGGAGGTAGATTACTGGTAATAAAGGATAGATTTTCATCTGGTTATAAACTGCCAGGTGGGCATATTGATAAAAATGAATCAATAAAAAATGCATTAAAAAGAGAAGTTTACGAAGAAACAGGGATAAAGGTTGAGTTTGAATCTATTTTAAATTTAGGACATTTTAGAAATGGTCAGTTTGGAGAATCTAATCTTTACATTGTATGCACAGCAAAAGCGTTATCTAAAGATATTTATATAAATGATTCATTTGAAATAGAAGAAGCATGCTGGATAGACCCTCAAGAATTTTTAAAATCAAGCGATGCAAATACCTATAATAAAAGTGTTGTAGCAGCAGCTATTAATAATAAAGAACTAAAACTTAAAGAACAGGAAATCAAACTAAGAGTATCTAATGGAGAGGTGTTTTATTAAGAGAATATATTTAATGAATGTAGATTATAAATCAGAAATAATAGCGGGACATAAATAAATAAAAAGGATTTAGCCCACTTCATTTTTCTTGTAACTTGAAAGAAAAGTGCGACGTAATTGGCTACTATTTGATACTGAAAGTTGGTAAAATATACGAAGATGAAAAAATACTCGGTGCTGATAATTATAGTTTTAATTTCGATTCTTAGTTCTTGCGAAAAAGAAGATAAGGATAAGATTCTTGAATTTAAACCTGTTGAATTTGTGAAACTTGGCGGGTTAGATCAAGCGATTTGTGTGAATGGGAATGATTTATCGAAGCCTGTTCTGTTAGTATTGCATGGAGGACCCGGATATGCAATGCTCCCTTTTTTTCACATGAAATTATCCAAATTAGAAGATCACTTTATCATTGTAAACTGGGATCAAAGAGGAGCAGGAAGATCCTATTCAAATGGTATTCCGACTTCGTCGATGACACTTAGCCAGATTATTTCTGATGCACATGAACTCACGAAAGTGCTAAAAAAGCGCTTTGCTAAAGAACAGATTTACCTTTTGGGACATTCCTGGGGAAGTATATTGGGAATTAATTTAGTAAAAGACTATCCTCAGGATTATTCTGCTTACATAGGCGTTGGTCAAGTTGTGAATGTCATTAAAAATGAACAGCACAGTTATGCTTTTGCTTTAGATCAGGCAAATAACAAGAGTAATACAATTGCCATTAATGAATTGACATTGGTTGGGGCTCCCAATGATGATGGTGAATATTTAGATGATACAGGTTATGATATAACCAATAAATGGGTGGAATTTTATGGTGGAAGCCTTTATGGTGAGAATAGTTCTGATGAGCTAACTGATCTTATCTTGGCTGATAAAATTTATTCTGACCATGTTAATCAGTGGTCTAGTGGATATGACTTTTCTCAATATTTGTTTGATGACACCAAGCTTTGGTCATTTGATTTTTCTCGAACTCATATCACATTTTCATTACCTGTATTCTTCTTTATGGGGCAGCATGATTATGACACTCCCTTTGCTTTAGTTGAAGATTATTATAATATTATAGAAGCACCAGAAAAGCGACTTGTTTGGTTTAAGAATTCAGCTCATTTTCCTTTTTACGAGGAACAAGAAAAATTTATGTCAGAACTGATCCGCTTGAGTAAGCTTTAACCTAACTATGTGACAGAGAATATTACGTATGCTAAAGTAGAATAACTTTACTTACACACTTTATGAGATACTGCAAATAAACTATCCAAAAGAATTGGAATCACTTCAATTCTTTTTTCCTTTTTTGTTTCATACATTTACTTAGCATCTTACATAGCCAGTGATATGTATTAGTAATAAACTTTATTACCAATACGTATGTAAGTTTTATTATCATACGAGCAATAAGCATTCCTGAAAATCCTGCTAAAAGTATGCCAATTTCCTCTAAATACATATTAATTATTGATTTGGGACTACATATAATCTTCTTATAGTTAGTTGCTTAAGTAGTTGGGCCTGTTTTCAGACATAAACAGAATAGTAATGGTAGAAGAAATATTCCTAAAGTACTATTCATTATCCTTTTCCCATTTTCCCAATTAGGAGCCCTAATTCCTACTCTTTCAGATTTAAAACCATTCTCAAGAGAAAATCCATAAGCATTGCTACCCAAGCACCTTGGGTACCTTACTTGTCCATTCATCGATCCATTATACTTAAAATTATTATACGCATTTATAAATCTGACATTCGCTTCACCTCCCATGCTAGAATGGGTAAATGTAAGTCTATCAATCGTAGATTCAGCATAGTTTAATAAATCCATTAAGTGCTTTTTCTTTAAACGTATCCCCCTTGTTAGAGACAATCTTAGGCTCATTATAAGAAGAAAGATCCAACATGTAGAATTGGTTACCTACTGGTTCGTGATATGACTGCAGATGATTCATTGGATGCTTTTGCTTCGTCTTTCTCTTGGTAGACAGAAATTGAGGTGGATAACTTTGTTACTTATCAGAATAATGAATGTTTTAGTATTAAATTGGTTGCTTAACAGGAACAGTTTTTAATCAGAAGAGCACTTTATTTTGTTACTGACACAAATTGTAATACTAGTGATGAAATTGTATGAATTTCATTTGAAGAGTTGTATCTATTTTATTTCTAATTACTCTAATTTGAAGACTACCTCTATTTTTAATTAATGAATCTCCTATCTCAAAATAACTATAAACTCCACTAGTCTCAATGTCAAACAAGATTAATCGTTGTTTATTATTTTCTCTGATAAAAACTTTTTTTAGATTATGCTCTTTTTTATCAATAAATTTATTTGTGATAACACCTTTATACTCTTCGACTCTGTAGTTATCTACTGCTAAACCAATGGCCTCTTCAGGTGATTGTATCATCTGACTTAACCAAAAAACTATAACAAATAAACCTATGATACTAGTAATTACCCAAATTTTTAACAGAATCTTCATTTTATTCATAACTTACCTAATGTGTAACATATGTATTTGTATTCCAATGTACAAATCCTGCATCTAGCCCTGCTCCCCAAGAGATAGAAATCATCTGATAAGGAGATATTCTGTTATTCAAAGCATTTCTATTAGTTCCATAACTACCTCCTATAGGTCCTATTCCTAAGCCAGTTTCAAAGTCTAATCCTTCAATATAGGTTCTGTCAATATTGGTTGTTCTTGGATCACTGGCATAATTTAAAGCCGTAAAAGCCTCAATTTGGGCAGATAGGGCAACACCAGATTTTTGCGTACTTTTTGTCGTAGCATATAATCCAAATCCATTCCAACTCCAGTATATTTTGTTACTTTTCCAACAACAAATTTTGGTAATGCTATTTCCAGACTTAAGCCAAAACCAGTTGTTCCAACAAACTCTCTTTGTATAGCCCCACCAGATTGCGTTACTTTAGGTTCATCATAAGAAGAAAGCTGCAGCGAACATGATTGATTACCTACTGGTTTGTAATACGCATGAGATGGATTAAACAGCCTTTGATTATTCATTGGAAACTGATTCTTCCTCTGACCTTTTGTAGACAGAAATTGTGTTGGGTAATTTTGTTACGTCTCAGAATAATGAATGATTTAGTATTAAATTGGCCTTAACTGCACCATATTTTAAGAAGAAAGAGCAATAGTTATTACAACAAGTAATATGCTTCCTAGAATATATACTAAAGCAAATTTCCCTTTTAAGGAGAAGAATACTTACCTACTAGTCTTAGATACCTATTCCTATAAAAAATCGCATAATAATTAACAATCGCAAAAGGCAATCCAAAATTCACAAACCCGCCTAAAGCACTTAACAAAATAGAGTTGGATTCGAAGATGAATAAAAACTTGCGTGCATTGACATCAAGGTAATCTAACCATAATAAAAGAACAAAAAAATTCAAAGCATTTGTTACCGTTATCAAAAAGAAAGAAGTTCCTTTCCAGCCTGGCTCCTTATTTTTATAGGGTTTAGAATTAACAATAGCATCAACCCAAAGTATATAATAAAAGTTCTTCATAGAGATAAATTTAAAAGCCTAATGATGGGTTATGAACATTATAAAGAGGGTCTATATTATTCATGATATTATCTCTTATTTGCATTCTTTCTCCATCTGATGCATCCATCATTAACCTTAATGCTCCATAAAGAGCAACCAATGGACCTATGGCTGCACAGCCAGCACCTGTGAAGAAAATAGAAGCAGTATTTCCTAACCCCATTAAACCAACACCTCCATCTATATAATTAACGACTGACCTATCTCCATTGTAATAATTATAAGCAGATTGAAAAATCATTACGCCTGTTCCCCAATTACCAACACGACTAACTAATTTTGAACGCCCAGCATACTTTAATTCTTGAGAGGACATTTTTCGCCCAGTAAAGTCACTAAAATTTTTCATCGTACCTTTTGTCGTTGGGTAAGATGTATGATTATATCCAAAACTATCAAATACTCCCCAGATGCTACCCGCATTTGAAGCTCCAGCAAGTAAACTACTTGATACTCCCCCATTCGAAGAGCTAATTTTGGGCTCATCATAAGAAGAAAGCTGTAGTTTCCAGAATTGATTGTCTAAAGGTTATTCATTGGATGCTTTTGCTTCCTCTCTCTTTTGGCAGAGAGAAATTGAGATGGATAACTTTGTCCTTTGAAATCACGAATAAATCCTAACTCTTTCAAACACTGTGTTTTAAAATTATTATCTCATGTCTGCGACTTAAGATAATAGGGCGGTAGCTAGCATCAATAACTATTTACCAGGATATACTACATGCAAGGTACCGTTCATTGCTCCATAAACAATAGGTAGTACAAATACAAAAAAAACTGGTGCCGAAAAAATCATCCAAATAGGCAATACATATCTTTCCTTATGGTACTTATTTTTTAACTCACTTAATTTATTTCCGCTTAGTTTTTTTTAAAAAAAAACACTATTAATTAGAATTAATACTGCCGCCAAAGGGATTCCTATATAGTATTTAATTCTATTATCGACCCCTAATATTTGAGGATCAATTTTTACGAATAAATTTATAGTAATAAAAACAGGTACAATTAGCGTTGCCTGAAATAGTGACAAAAAATTTATTGTATTTGACACAGCTGTTTCACTTTCTTTTTTGTGAAAATACTGAAAAACTCTATAACCGATATAATCAAACATAATGCATTAAATTTTAAAATTACCAATCCCAATCTAATGAACCCGTATTTGCATCAATTCGATCAGAAATTGAAGTTCCTGTAATTAAACCAGTTCCAAAATCAGCAACAAACCATATTCCAGCAACAGGAGCTCCTAAACCTGTAAATGCAATAGCTGTCATAAAGGTATTTACACCATGCGAAGCTTTAATTTCGGAGTTATAAAGGACATCAGCAAGGATAACAACACTACCTGCAATTCCAAGTTTTTTACCTAAAGATTTAGAAGCGTTAAGCACTTTTAAAGCTTTAGCCTGTCTTAAAGCAGTTAATTCTGCAGCACTAACGACAGAACCGTTTATTCGCTGAGCATATTTTAATGAGCGTGTTGAATTTAATGCCGCATCAAAACCAACAAGCCCATCTATTACCGAAGCCCCACCTACAATATTTCCTGCTAAGCCAAATCTGTTTCCATCAGATTGCGTTACTTTAGGTTCATCATAAGAAGAAAGATCCAACATACAGAATTGATTACTTACTGGATTGTTATAGGATTGTAGTGGATTATAATTCCAATGAGTATTCATTGGATGCTTTTGCTTTGTTTTTCTCTTGGTAGACAGAAATTGAGATGGATAGTTTTGTATCATTTGAGATTTGTGACAAGAGCATATTCGTGCTATGACTTGAAAACCATAAACAGAGTCTAACTTTCTAAAACATCCCTACTTAAAATTACTTGTCATTAGTGCTAGCCGCAAACTTACACATTGGGGGAGGAATAGCTACATCTTATTTGTTTTTACATTAGTGATTCATAATGTTCGTGTTGCTGCTTTGCATCTCTAACATGTGATGCTAACCCTATTGTACAAGTTATTGACACCACAATATATAACATTACATAAATAATATTTATCCTCCTCTTATTCTTAATAAAATTCTTATACTCTCTATATCTAACATCATCGTTTAGCACAAAATAGATAATATTGAACAGAAATACTCCACCACTAATTATCAATTCATATGGAAATGTCGATTGATACCTCTCAAGTATGATATAAAAAATTAAATACCAAATTGAGATGAAGTTCATGCTCACAATAAATGTGAAAAAACCTAAGGCAAATATTTCGATGTTGCGATTATTGCTCAAACTTTTATAAATACTAGTTATTGCATAGAATGTATTTTTATAATAATTCATAACTATATTTAATGAATAAATGGATTAACCAATCGTGTGTTATCTCTTTTGAAACTTCTGTTATAATCTGACATCGGATCTGTAATAAAATCGGGAGTTGATCTTATCTGTATTGGAGAGGTCAAAAGAAAATAACTTGCAGAAATCACCAAACCAATAGGTCCTGCAAATCCAACACCAGTCATGATTAAATCTAAAGCTAATCTTTCTTCACTAATCTCACCCTGTGTATAAGAATAAATTGAAAAAGCGCCACCCGCAACACCTGCTCCAACACCTGTCCAATATAGCGCTCCTCGTAATGTTTGCAAATACCTACTTCCTGTCATTAGACTTTTAGTAGTAATATTTCTAGCGACTGTTCCTTTCTTAAATAGTCCCCCATTATTATCCCAGATTGGTCTGAAAGGTCTGAGTTTTTCAGCTAATCGCATCTCCACACCACCTGCAACAGCTCCAATACCTGTTAATGAAAGGCCTAAATAACTTTCACTCTCACCTGAAGAAGTAATCTTAGGCTCATCATAAGAAGAAAGATCCAACATGTAGAATTGGTTACCTACTGGTTCGTGATATGACTGCAGATGATTCATTGGATGCTTTTGCTTCGTCTCTCTCTTGTTAGACATAAATTCAGATGGATAACTTTGTTGAGCATCGCGATTTATACGGCTCTGTGTTACGGTTTTGCATTCGCCTGTGGCCAAATTCGTTGCTCTAATTGTTAATGATGTCTGATCGCAGAAATTTTCAAGCTTAATATTTACTTCATAGTTGTTGATTGGGAGGAACATCTTCTCGCCATTGCCAAAATCAACATACACAACTTCAACGGGGAAACCTTCGTTAGAATAGCCTATATTACCTTCGTAATCGATCAAATGTTCCGAGTATTCCAAACAGGTAAAATCTTCCAACTTACTGCTATCCTCCAAAGGAGGATGAGTGTATTTTTTTTTCGCTTTCTTGTTGTTATTTGTTGTACACATATTTGGCTTCTTTTTAAAACACTGTAGAATAAGATCTATTTAAAATCATAGAGCTTATGCCGTGTGAATGATCATGAAAAAAGACTTAGCTTTAAATCTGTCGGTTAAACATATTGTTTGTAGTGATTGAATAATAAAATTTTGAAGTTCAAACAAATGTATATTATTATACAGATACAAACTAATAATATATGATAAATTAAAATGTTTTTTTTGTTGTGTAATTCACTGTAATACCACCTCTGGGAATGTACATGATTTAGTTCGCAGAAGCTTTATTTCATCTGTTGTACACGATTAAATCGAATTCCTTTAGAAATAAAGGACAGGAGCTAGTAAGGAGAAAATAAATACAATACATCACTCGATCCACAATGTTTTGTGGATTTAAAATTGGTTCCAAAAAAAATAAGTAGGAGAGAAGGTTCATTTTTTGATATAAAAAAAACAGCCAGTTCGATAGGCGAACTGGCTGTTTTTCTTGTGTGCTCTGGGCACGATCATATGGGGATTTAGGTTATGTTTGAAACGATGTACGAATATAGTACAATTATTTTAAAATCCTAAATTTTGTTAAACAATTCCTGAGAATCCCATAAAGGCCATAGCTAATAATCCTGCAACAACTAGAGCCGCTGGAGCACCTTTCATCCCTTTTGGAAGATCTACTAGGTCAAGATGTTCACGAAGTCCTGCAAACAAAACTAGAGCTAAACCAAATCCAATGGCTGATGCTCCTGAGAAGACAACAGCTTCAAGAAGGTTGTAATCCTTCTGAATGGTCATAATGGCCACACCCAGAATAGCACAATTGGTTGTTATCAAAGGTAAGAATACACCTAGTGCTTGATACAGAGGTGGACTAACCTTCTTCAGCATAATTTCCACCAACTGAACCAGTGATGCAATCACCAAAATAAAAGAGATGGTTTGCATAAAGCCTATCCCGAAGGCATCTAAGATATACTTCTGAATTAAGTAGGTTACGATAGTCGCAAGAATCATTACAAAGGTTACGGCTCCGGTCATACCTACAGCAGTAGAGACTTTTTTTGATACACCAAGGAAAGGGCAAATTCCAAGGAATTGTGCCAATACAACGTTATTAACGAATATGGCTGATATAATAATGATAATAAATTCCATAATTTTCCTCCTTAAACTTTTCTCAGTTTGTTAATAAATGCGATTAAGTAGCCAAGTGCAATAAATGCTCCTGGTGCGAGTACAAAAATCAACATACCGTAATTTTCATTAAAAATGGTAATGCCAAATACTTTACCTGCACCTAAAAGTTCTCGAACAGCTCCTAGCATGCTTAAAGCCATAGAAAATCCAAGTCCCATACTTAAACCATCTATAATAGAAGGAACAATTTGATTTTTAGAAGCAAAAGCTTCTGCACGACCAAGAACAAGACAGTTTACAACGATAAGTGGAATAAATACGCCCAATTGCTCATGCAAAGCAGGAGCATATCCAGCCATAATCAAATCAACCATGGTTACGAAGGCTGCAATAATCACGATAAACGAAGGGATTTTAACTTTGTCTGGAATAAATGAACTAAATATCGAAATAAATATGTTCGACATAATGAGTACAAAGGTTGTTGCTAAGCCCATTCCTAAGCCATTTATCGCCGAAGAAGTTACCCCAAGCGCAGGACACATACCTAACAAAAGGGTAAAAACAGCATTCTCTCTAAAAAAACCTTTTAAGAAATTTTCTTTATTTGTCATTACTTGGTTCCTCCTTTCATTTGTTTTGTGTACTCGTTGTATGCCGTTTGTACAGCTTCAAGAAAAGCTCTTGAACTGATCGTCGCTGCTGTAATGGCATCAACATCACCTCCATCTTTACTAACCGTAAGATTACTGGTTCCAGGATTTTTATCCAAAATGACACAACTGGCTTTAGCAGGATCGGTTTGTTTAAACCAAGGTTCCATTTTGGTACCCAAACCTGGCGTTTCTTTATGCTCCAAAACGGAGTAGTTATTAATGGTGCCATCAGGTTTGAAACCAACCATAACCCAAATGTATCCGGAGAAACCGTTGGTTGTAAATGTTTTTACAGCTGTACCGACTAATTCGTTTCCTTTTTTTGCAGGATAGAATTCAAGTTTATCGCCAGTAGGCATTTCAACTTCGTACATCTCCTCACTTGGATTGTTATCGAAGGCTGGAACAACCTCTTTAATTGCTTTTAATTTTTTCGCCAGTTTAGCTTTGGCTATAGGTTCTTTAGTAAGCTCGTAAAGCCCTCCCAAAGCAGCAGATGCGACTAGTGTTACTATGAATAACACCAGAACCATATTTATAAATGTAGATTCTTTTTTAGCAGCCATGATTATTTCCTTTTTTCGCCGAAACGTTTAGGTTTAACATACACATTAATAATTGGCACAAATGCATTCATAATAAGAATTGCGAATGACACACCCTCTGGGTAAGCTCCGAATACACGAATCACCACAGTAAGAATACCAATTCCGACACCGTAAATCAACATGCCTTTATTCGACATAGGCGAAGTCACATAGTCGGTTGCCATAAAAATAGCTCCCAATAATAAACCACCCGTTAGAATATGGAAAGCCGGTCCTGCGTAAGCTTCTGGGCTTGCTAAATTCAGAATGCCAGAAAAGATGACAACTGTTCCGATGATTGATACAGGAATATGCCAAGTAATAATTTTCTTAACCAACATGTAAATTAATCCAAGAACAAGAGCAGCTCCTGCAACCTCTCCTAATGATCCGCCCATGTTTCCAAGAAACATATCCATATTAGAAGGAAGCTGAGCCATTAAATCCGTTAAAGAATCACCTTTGTTTAAACCTTCTTTAATTACTGCAAGAGGTGTAGCACCTGTTTCAGCATCTACGTACGATGTGTTAAAACCCAGAGCTTTTGGCCACGAGGTCATTTGAACAGGGAAGGAGATTAATAAGAAAACACGTCCCACAAGTGCTGGGTTAAAAACGTTGTTTCCTAATCCACCAAAGGTCATCTTACCAACACCTATAGCAACTAAAGCACCAATAATGATGATCCAGATAGGAAGGTTGGCTGGCATATTAAATGCCAAAAGAATACCTGTTATTAAAGCGGAACCATCCTTTATGGTCGGTTCAACTTTAAGTAAATATTTCTGAATTAAGAATTCGAAAAGATAACATGATGCAACGGCAGTAAGGGTCACAATAATGGAACCCAAACCAAAGTAATAGAAAGATAATAGAAGAGCCGGAAGCATCGCGAAAACCACACCATACATATTTTTCTGTATGGAATCCCCACTGTGAATGTGTGGCGATGGTGCGACAAGTACTTTGGTGTTCATATTTTTTAAGTTAAAAGTTTTAAAGTATAAAGGTTAAAGTGAAAATGTTAAAGTAATTGAATAAAAGGTAATATTTTTAACCTTTCATTCCTTTAACCTTATTTCCTTGAACGCATAATCTGCCCAACCTTACCTTTTCCCAATCGGATGTAATCCAAAAGAGGGCGGGTCGCAGGACAAGTGAAACTACAAGAACCACACTCGATACAATCCATTACAGCATCGTTCTCAAGTCTTTCGTATTCTTTTTTATCAGCTAATACCATTAGTAAGTATGGCTCTAATCCCATAGGACAAACCGAAACACATTTACCACAGCGGATACATGCTTTTGTTGCCTTACGAGCTGTCTCTTCCTGAGCTAATAGTAACAACCCTGAGCTACCTTTTGTAAGAGGTACATCAACACTAACTAATGCCTTTCCCATCATTGGACCACCACCTACAATCTTAGCTGTATCTTCTGGCAGACCACCAGCAGCTTCAATGATGTCGCTAACAGGAGTTCCAACTCTAAATTTCCAGTTCGATGGATTCTTTAATGATTTGCCAGTAATGGTTGCAACACGCTCGAACAAAGGCTTGTTCTTTTGAACTGCTTCATAAACAGCAAATGCAGTTCCTACATTCTGTACCACAGCACCTACTTCAATAGGAAGAGCTCCCGATGGAACCTCACGGTTCATAGTTGCAGAAATTAACTGCTTCTCGCCACCTTGAGGGTATTGTGTTTTTAAAGGACATACCTCTATACCTGTATACTTTGTTGCAGTTTGAGTCATGTGAGCGATAGCATCGGGTTTATTATTTTCAATTCCGATGATCGCTTTTTTAACCTCAAGCGCTTTCATTAAGATTTCGATTCCGACCATAATTTCGTCTGCTTTCTCAAGCATGACTCTATGGTCAGAAGTTAAATATGGCTCACATTCAACCGCATTAATCACAAGTATCTCAGCCGTTTTTCCCGGAGGAACTGAAAGTTTAACGTGAGCAGGAAAAGTTGCACCACCAAGGCCAACAATACCTGCATCGCCAACACGTTTGATGATTTCTTCCTTGGTTTGTGTAATTTCAGTAACAAGATCTTCGCTACGATCTATACTTTCAATCCACTCATCGCCGTCAACTTTAATGATAATGGATGTTCTGCGGAAACCTGTTGCATCCATTACATCGTCAACCTTAAATACCGTTCCCGATACTGAAGAGTGAATGTTGGCAGAAACAAAGCCAGATGATTGAGCTATAACTTGACCAACTTTAACTACGTCTCTCTTTTTGACGATAGCCTTAGCTGGTGCACCAATATGTTGGGCAATTGGAATAGTTGCTATTTGAGGGATTGGCAATTCCTGGATTGCGCTTTGGGCAGAAAGTTTGTTTTCTTCCGGATGAATACCCCCTATTGAAAATGTTTTTAACACTGATTGTCCTCCTTGTTTTATTTCTTAAGTGATTTAAAATACTTATGAGTGCCTAAAGTATTTATAAGTGTCTAAAGTTTATTTGCAACTTTAAGTATTCATAAATACTTATATAACTCTAAGTACTTACACTCAAAATTATTTGTTATCAGGTGTTCCGTTCTCTTTGTTTTCGCTTTTTGAAGCGGTATCTGCTTTAGGCTTTGCCACTGGCTTTACAACAGGTTTTACAGTTGTTGCAGTCGGTTTAGCAGCAGGCTTTTCTTTACGAGGTGGAAAGTTTAACTCGTGAATAGCATGTGTCGGGCAAACAATGACACATTTGCGACACAACTTACATTTGTTGTAGTCGATATATGCAAGATTGTTTTCAACTGTAATGGCATCAAAAGGACATTCCTTTTCGCATTTACGACAACCAATACAAGCTACAGAGCAAGCTTTTTTAGCAATTCCACCTTTATCTTTATTCACACATGAAACAAAGATACGACGACTTTTAGGCCCTTTTTTTCTAAGTTCAATTATGCTGTTAGGACAGGCTTTAACGCAAGCTCCACAGGAAACGCACTTGTCTTCAATAATTACAGGTAAGCCTGTTTCCTTATCCATATACATGGCATCAAAATTACAAGCATCAACACATTCGCCTAAACCTAAGCAACCATGTTGGCAACCTGTATCTCCTGAATAGAGAGAGGCCGCAATGGTACATGATGTAGCGCCATCGTAGATATTGGTTTTAGGACGATTGTCGCAAGTTCCGTTACAACGAACCACGGCAACAGTAGGATCTGCAGCTTTTACTTCGTGTCCTAAAAGAGCGCCAACATGTGACATAACTGCAGCACCACCTACTGGGCAGTTAAAGTTTGAAATGTCATCAGCCTTAACTAGGGCTTCTGCAAATCCTCTACAACCAGGATATCCGCATCCCCCGCAATTTGCAGCGGGTAATGATTCTTCAACCTCGTCGATACGAGGATCTTCGTATACTTTGAATTTTTGTGCTACAAAATAAAGGATAATTGCCGCAGCAACTCCAATAGCACACAAAGCAAGAATAGTAATAACTATAATGTTCATTGTTTTAAATATTTACAATTTTGTGTATTGTGAACGAAAACGTTTTCTTAAGTCGATCTTTAAAAAAATAGAGTAGGCTATAATAAGGCAATAAGATACCCAAAGCCAATAAACCACTTATAAGCTCACTTGTAAAAGCTGATGCAATAAATAAAGTGATAAGGACTAATGCAAAAGGAAGAACGTATGCTAAAATCAATGCCAACCAACCTAAGGATTCCTGATAAACAACCTTTACTTGTTCTCCAAGTTCGAAAGTCTTACTATAGTCAATAATGTCGATGTTTTTTTCTTTCATATCAGACATAGAGCAGGCTGATTTTGCGTGGCATCCTGTACAAGCCGAAACATTTAAAATGCTGACTGTAATTTTCTCGTCCTTTATATCAGTAATCGTTCCGACGTGATCTATTTGCTTGTTGTTCTGCATGTAATTCGTCTTGCTGTTATATTGGTGCGATTTTAGACTTGAACTTAAAAAATCAAAAGTTCGCTTTGTGAGTTATCTGTCTAAGTTGCATGTCTTTAATTAGAGTTTTTGAGACTTCTATTATCATGCTTTTAGTCACACCACAGCAAAAATAACACTTTAGGCCAGATAGCATTGGGAGGCAAGTTTATTTATTATTTGTTTAAATAGAGAGACTTTCTCTGTTTTGTAAACTAGAGATTGCAATTTTTTATCTATCTGTGTTTAATACAGTCTGTTTGAGGAATTAAAGAAAAAAATCATTATTTTTTCAACTTGATAAATATCCTTGGAATTTAGAATTATTGTAAATAGTAGTCTGTTTTCTGGCTGAATCCAACATTTTTGTGAAATCCTATCTGTTTTTGTCCAAGTTTTTCGTGGATTTTTTTTGAATGTTTGTCAAAATAAGACGGTTGACTTGCACTTCTTGTGACGAGGAATTTTATAGGTTTCTATAATCGAAGTGAACTAAGTTATATTACTCCAATTTTTATCATCAATGAAATCTCTGGAAACGGTGACTCTCTAAGGTTGCTATGTTACAGCCGTACTGAACATCATGATTTATGACATCTTTAGATTAGAGCTGTGTTTGTGATTGTTGTTTTTTTGCAGTTGAAATTGCATTGTGTTGTCTGTTGTTGTTTTGTGTCTAATCACCAGTGTGTTGTGGGGTTTTCTGGTTTGTATTTATATGTTTTGATTTTATAGGGTGTATTTTATTGTTAGTTGTTGTGATGTTTTATTTGTTCTCATTATAAACATATTATTGCTATCTTTAGCTTTATTAATCATTATGAAATCATATCATGAAAAACAAAAAACAAAATTTATCAAACATTAAAGTTCTTTCTAAAGAGGAAATCTCTTTCGCTAAGGGAGGGAAGGTTCCTTTTGGCCCTGGACCAATGTACTTATGTAAGTACGGTATGAACTGTTATAAGCTGAGAATAGGTCCATGTCCCGCTGAATCAGGCTCGATTGGATGTCCATAATCTTCAAGGAATAATTTTTTTTAACACTCAGAGTTGATTTTTACTATGAGTGTTTTTTTGTTGTATCTAGGATACGAACATCGTATTTGTTATGAAAGTAATGCAAAAAACGGAACTAAGTTAATACTCAGTTCCGCTTTTAATATATTCTTATTGGGTACTAAAAATTAAATTTCAGAGCCACATAAGGCATTACAGAATTGTCAATCTTAAAGTTACCATCATCCTTTTTTAACCATGTCCAACGGTAGTCAACACCAGTATATAGGATCGGGGCAATTTTATAGGCGAAACGCATTATAGCAAGTGAGTTCTCATCGAATTTGAAGGCATCATCAAGCTTGGTTAAGTTTCCTTTGCTATAGCTACCTTCAATTAAAATCTTATCAAACAGATCTTTTGTTCTTAGGTGAACTTGCATAAAGGCTGGTGATGTCTCGCTGATATCATCAGGAAGTAAAAGATTACCACCGATGATGATCTTATCAAGAATACTTGCGTTTAATGAACCGTAGATACCTTCTTGTTTTTCGGCTCTGCCCAGTTGAGCAATTTTAGCATCTTTATTTAACTCATACATGGCATCAAAAAACTGAGGCATGTAATTGTCGCTATACCAAAGGCGTTCAATACGAGCGTTAAGCATAAACAGGTTACCAATAACTTTCATATTCGCATTTAAACCAATCCCCATACCAGAACCACTATCGTAATTCGCCAGAGTTTCTGGAGCTGCAAAGTAAGTTTTTAAACTGTCAGATTTAACTTGTTGCAATTGGCTGTAGTGGGCATACCATCCTAAATTGAATACCGATGAATTAACAAGTGTTATTCCCATATCTAAACTCCAGGCGCTCATACCATCCTTTAGGAAATGGTTGATGTCGTTGCTCTCATCGTAACGTTTTGTTTTATCTTTATCTTTCACGTAAGTGAAGCCCATATCTAGTGTTTTGATGACAGGAATTTCACTAGCCCCGAAAGGACGCACATAAGGTCGAATCGCAAAAAGATTGAAGGAACCTGTATTGAAATCGCTATACATACCTTCGACACCAAACATCTTTTTGATGCAAACATCATAGCTAATCCCTGTTTTTCGTTTTTCGAAGCTCATTGAATTACTATAGTTGTTTACCAAGCTACCATAACCTACATGTTCTGCTCTAAGCTGACCAACTTTAATATAAACTGGATCTTTCTTTTTACGACCATAACTTAAGTAAGAAATCAATCGAAGTAAACCAGTGCCACCTTTAAATTCGTCGGTATGCATTTTACCATCCTCCAAATTGAAATAAAGAGGAATGTCTAATCCAACACCTACTTTTCCAAGACGTAATTCTGGATTGAGACGAACACCTGCATAGTTTTTGCCACCAATTCGGGCAAAACCGAATGCGGATGAAAACAAGTTAACAGTGTCTTGTTGAATCATGTTTTCTAATGAGTTTTCAAACTCAAAGTTGACTTGTGACTTTGCTTTATGTGGTACCAAAAAGGCACAGAAAAGAAAGGCCAAAATAAAAGGGGTAAATTTTTTCATAGTGTATAGATTTGTTTATTATTTCAATAGGATATAATCCAAAGGTGCTTTTTACACCAATGGATTTTTATGAATAAGATGTGTTAGGTATTTTTAACTGATAACGCTCCAGTTGAATTGTGCTTTACTGAGTCGTTTCACTTGTTTGGCTAGTGTGAAGTTGATTTCTTTTTCAAGCAAAGGATCTTTATCGAGGATGCTTTGAGCGATATCACGGGCATATTGCAAAACTTGTCCATCCTTGGCCAAATTTGCTATTTTTAAGTCATAAGCAATTCCGCTTTGTTGCGTCCCTTCAATATCACCAGGTCCTCGTAGTTTTAAATCGACTTCGGCAATTTCAAAACCATCATTGGTTCTCACCATAGTTTCAATTCGCTTTTTCGACTCATTAGAAAGTTTATAGCTAGACATTAGTATGCAATAGGATTGATCGGCACCACGACCAACTCGTCCGCGAAGTTGATGCAGTTGTGATAAACCAAATCGCTCAGTACTTTCAATAATCATGACGGAGGCGTTAGGGACATTTACGCCAACCTCAATAACAGTTGTTGCAACCATAATTTGAGTTTCACCTTTGGCAAAACGTTGCATTTCTGCTTCTTTTTCAGCTGGTTTCATTTTACCATGTACCATACTAATAGCATATTTGTCTGGGGAAAAGAAGCTGGATACACATTCATATCCTTCTTCAAGGTTCTTATAATCCATCTTTTCAGACTCCTTAATCATTGGATAAACCAGATAGATTTGTCGTCCTAGATCAATTTGTTTTTTCATGAATTTATAGACCTCTTGTCGTTTATTCTCGAAGTAGTGAACCGTTTGAATAGGCTTTCGTCCCGGAGGTAGCTCATCTATGACAGAAACTTCCAAATCACCATAAAGAGTCATGGCTAGAGTACGTGGGATAGGCGTCGCAGTCATGACTAAAATATGTGGAGGAATAGGATTTTTAGCCCATAACTTGGCTCGTTGAGCAACGCCAAATCGATGCTGCTCATCGATAATGACAAAACCCAAGTTCTTAAATTTAACAACATCTTCGAGTAAAGCATGTGTCCCAATAATGATTTGCAGTTCTCCGCTAAGAAGCTGCTCGTGAATCATTTTTCTATCCTTTGTTTTAGTAGAACCTGTTAGTAGGGCATAATTCACATTTATACCATCAAGAAATTCAGCAATGGTTTCTAAATGCTGACTGGCTAAAATTTCAGTCGGAGCCATTAAGCATGCCTGACAACCATTGTCAAGTGCCATAAGCATACTCATTAAGCCAACTAGAGTTTTCCCACTACCAACATCTCCTTGTAGAAGTCGATTCATTTGTTTGCCAAGACCAACCTCTTTGCGGATTTCTTTTAGAACTCGCTTTTGTGCATTGGTCAGCTCAAAAGGAAGGTTGTTATTGTAAAAAGCATTAAAATAGTCGCCAATTTTGATAAACTGATGTCCTTGATAAAGAATTTTCCTCTTCATCTTCTTTTTCAGAATATTCAATTGAATATAGAAGAGTTCTTCGAATTTTAATCGGTATTGTGCTTTTTTTAGTGTTTCAGAATTCTCAGGGAAATGAATTTGAAACAAAGCATCATGAAGATTGATCAAATTTAGATGCTTTACCAAATAAGCCGGTAAAGTTTCTGGGATTTTACCATTTACTGAGTTTAATATAGCCTCCTGAAATTTATGTATGGTTTTGGAATTGACAAATCCAGCTTTCATTTTTTCCGAAGTAGGATAGAAAGCTTGTAGAGAAGCTTGTATTTTAGTTTTGCTGGGTTTGCACTCTTCTAATTCTGGGTGAACGACATTTATTCGGTGGTTGAATTCAGCAGGTTTTCCAAAAACAATATATTCGGTATTGGTTTTAATACTTGATTTTACGTATTTAATGCCTTTAAACCAAACGAGTTCTATTATGCCTTGACCATCAGAGAAATTAGCAACCAAACGTTGCTGCCGTTTCTCACCTATGGTTTGCATGTCTGTAATCTTTCCCTTTACTTGAATGTATGGGAGTTTTGCATGAATTTCAGTCGTGGAATAAAATTTGGTTCGGTCTACATATTTGAATGGGAAATGATAAAGTAGATCTTCGTAACTGTGTACAGAGAGTTCTTGTTTAAGAAGTAAAGCTTTTTTTGGGCCGACTCCTGGTAAAAATTTTATATCCTGTCCTGCTAATTCTGACATTTAATAATTGATTACAAGTTTTGAAATTCTAATGGCGCAAATTTCTGATAACAAATTCACGAAAACAAATTTCAATTTGTTTATTTAAGATCCATTTTACAGATGAAGCCAAGTTGGCAAAATCAAAAATACAATTAAATTCGTAAACCTATAGAAATGCTGATTTATTGATTTGAATACTTTTTTTTATCTTCAGCATTGAATCTTAAACTATTGCGTAATGCCACACTTAAAGTATCAATTACAAAAACGTTTTACACGATTAGTATCCAAGCATTATAGAGGTTTTGGTATTGATTCACCCTATATATATCATTTAATTCGAGAAGTGATTGAAGCTAAAATGCATTATTATCCATTTAAAAAAATGGATAGACAATGCCACAATATTCTTAGCGTTTTAAAAGAAAAATATTCAGATGAAAACTTAGACGAAAAACAGGCTTTGTGGTATAAGTTGGAGTACAATCATTTGAAAGATTGCACAAAGTTAAATCGATTTCTATTCCGATTGGTCAATTTTATTAATCCTGATCAGATTGCTTTTATCGGTAATGATTCTGGTTTGAATTTAGCTTATTTGGCTAAAGTTGATACACGTCGAAAGTTATTTTGTTTAGGTCATAGTTCCTTTGTTTACCCTTTCTCAAATTCTATTTTGAAAGAAAATGGTATTGAAAATGTCAATTTTTTGGAATTGAATTCGAATTGCAATCAGGTTTATGATTTTATTCAAATATCGAGATCGGTGGAGTCGGAGATTTTGTTAGAATTTGAAAATAATCTGAATAAATATTTAAGCAAAGAATGTTATCTCCTCATTGAAAATATAAATAAAGATGAAGAAAAGAAGCTGATCTGGAATCGACTAAAAGAAATGGATCGCTTTAATGTTAGTTTGGATTTGTTTGATGTTGGGATTTTAATAGCCAAAAAGGGATTAGAGAAGCAAGATCATATTTTGAGTGGTAGATCATATAAATAGGACTAAATAATAATGTAAAATCTTTAATAAATTGTTATGAAGTGTGAGTCTAAATTTTATCTTTGTATAGCTGATAAAATGAATTTGAATTTATCTTAATTATTTTACAGCAAATAAAAATGACAATCATGACAAAATTTAAAGTATATACTAAAACGGGAGATTCTGGAACCACTGGCTTGATTGGTGGAACTCGAGTGCCTAAGCATCATTTACGTCTTGAGGCATATGGGACTGTTGATGAATTGAATTCATATGTTGGGCTGATTAGATCTCACGAAATAGAGGAGAAGTCACGCGAGGTGTTACTTATGATTCAAAATAAATTATTTTTAATAGGTTCTCGTTTAGCTACTGATGATACAAAATCAGATCTTAAAGAAAAATTAGTTATCGAAGAAGATGACATCCTTTTGTTAGAAAAGGAGATGGATAGAATGGATGAGAGCTTACCAGAGCTTAATAATTTTGTATTACCTGGTGGGCATCCGCTTAATGGGTATTGCCATATAGCTCGTACTGTCTGTCGCCGTGCTGAGCGCCGTGCTAACCAATTGGCAACTGAAGTTGATGTAAATCCATTGTTATTGAAATATATAAATAGACTATCGGATTATTTATTTATTCTTTCTCGTAAGGTGTTGATCGATATGGGTAAGAATGAAATTAAATGGGACTCAAACTTGTAGATTCAAAAAAAAAAATTATATTCGCAAACTGTAAAAAAAAGCAAAAATAAAACTATGTATTGGACCCTAGAATTAGCTACTAAGCTAGAAGATGCGCCATGGCCAGCATCTAAAGATGAATTAATTGATTATGCAATTCGTTCGGGAGCGCCATTAGAAGTAATTGAGAATTTGCAAGAGATCGAGGACGAAGGAGATGTATATGAAAGTATTGAAGATATTTGGCCCGATTACCCAAGCAAAGGAGATTTTTTATTCAACGAAGATGAATATTAAAAAAAAACGTGAGATTTTAAATCTCACGTTTTTTTGTATCTAATTTGTAGATGGTTATTCCTTTTCGGGGATTGTCGTTTTTAATAAACGATTCTTGAGTTTATTTTTAAGCTCATTCAGATCTACTTCCTCTTCCCAGAAGAAGATTTCATCTTTAGTTTTGGGACGAAGTTTTTCTCTCCATTCAAAATCCTTAAGAAAACGCTTTTGATTCACAATATCGAAAAGTGGATACATATTCCCATCGGGTTTCTTTGTAAATAAAATCTGATCGATCTTTCGTCCTTTTATATTGATACTAATGTTGCTACTCTTAGCTACATTCATACCAACAATAATATCGTGTTCATCTCGTGGAAAATAGAGCGTTTCTCCATTACCTATAATATCGAGTTTCTCAAGGCTATTATTACTAACATGGCCAAGCATGTTGCGACCCTTTATTTGATTGTATAGTGTACTATCTTCTCTTGAGCATAGAAACGCATTTTTTCTGAAATGCAGATATTTAATAGCATTATTTTGACTTTCGATACTTATCGAATCTGCTGTAACCTGATTGCCCTGCGCCCATATAATAGGATCTGTGAACATTCGCATGGTAGAATCTTGCATCGAATAAGTCAACGAATCGCATCTTCCTTGTAAATCTTTACGAAAGAACTTTACCTTATTGTAGGCTAGGATTCGATTGAAACCGTTTGTGTCTTTCTGAACTCTAATCGTATCAGAATGCAAGAACAAGCTATCTTGTTTGCCGATATGAATAAATAGCGTAGAATCTGTTAAAAATGCCTCTTCTGTATTTTTGTGCATTTCTCCATAATGCCCTCTTAAAACGAATTTGTTGATGGTATCTTGAAGTTCAACATTTTTAAATATTTTGGCAAACTCTTCGTGTTTATTAAGGTGTATGCTATCTCCTTTAACCAGATAATTATCACGTTTTATAGTGTTGTTTTTTAGAAGTTGTGAAATCCCGGTTTGCGTATTGTACCAGCCTGATTCACTATAAAGTGTTTCCTTTTCACTGACTATATTAGTTGGACCTAGAATGGTTACAACCTTATTTATAGCTTGGTATTTTAGGGTATCAGAATATAAAGTGTAATCTGGATTTTTTAAGACAACACTATCCTTAAAGAAAAGAAGATCTTCATCCGTGTAATAACGCCCAATAAGACTTGTTAAGGTATTCGTAGAATCCACAATAGTTCCGCCCTTATCGTAGTATGCAATATTAAGATTCATGTCATAGTCTAACTCTCCGGTATTGAGCTTTACACTTTGATTTTTTAAAATAACATTACGACGCAGTTTTGCAAGACGACTATTGCCTTCGTATCTCAAATAATCGGCGAAAGTATGTACCGTATCAGCATTAATGATGTGCACATGGCCAAAAGCTTCTAATTCATTCTTTTTATTATTTCGATAAGCACTATCGCAGTACATTTTTATATTTCCATGAACCACTTGAACATCACCAATAAATTTAGAAATATCAGGGTTGATATCACGTTCAACGACTAAAGAATTAGAATTCTTGATTTGAATTTTCGATTTTTTTTGAGCCTTAGACACCTGAGGTAATAGGATTACCAATAGGAAAATAAGAGGAAGATATTTTTTTACAATGTTAGCCATTGATGATAACTTAAGAATGATAAGACTTATTAATAGAAGTGTAACTACCGTTACTTGAGGATTACTTGATTAGCTCTTCAATAATATTTTCAATACTGATGCCTTCAGCTTCAGCTTTGTAGTTTTTCATGATTCGATGGCGAAGAATTGGAATAGCAACCGCTTTTACATCTTCTATATCGGGAGAATACTTGCCCGATATGATAGCATGAGCTTTAGCTCCAATAACCAAATATTGAGATGCTCTAGGGCCTGCTCCCCAATTGATATATTTATTTGTCATTGGAGATGCAAATTCAGTGTTAGGGCGTGTTTTTGCAGCCAAACGAACAGCATATTCAAGAACATTCTTGTTTATCGGAACCTTTTGAATCAACTTTTGGTAATAATTGATCTCTTCTCCAGACATAATTTTATCCACTTCGAAGCTTTTACCTGAGGTTGTATTTTCAACGATGTTTATCTCATCTTCAAAGCTAGGATAGTCAAGATAAATACTGAACATGAAACGATCGAGTTGTGCTTCCGGTAAAGGGTAGGTTCCTTCTTGTTCTATCGGATTTTGAGTTGCTAAAACAAAGAATGGTTTATCTAACTTGTAATTTTTGCCATTAACGGTTACTTCCTTTTCCTGCATCGCTTCTAATAAAGCAGACTGGGTTTTAGGAGGCGTTCGGTTAATCTCATCTGCTAAAATAATATTTGCAAATAGTGGACCCTGAATAAACTTGAATTGTCTATCGCTGTTTAGAATTTCTGTACCAATAATATCCGATGGCATTAAATCAGGCGTAAACTGTATGCGTTGGTATTTTAAATCTAAAGCTTGGGAAATCGTATTGACAAGTAGTGTTTTTGCTAATCCTGGTACACCAACTAATAAACAATGCCCGTTGCTGAAAATTGAGATTAACACCTGCTTGATAATCTCATCCTGACCGTAAATCTTTTTCTTGATTTCGGAAAGTAAGGCATCGTATTTATTTTTTAAGGCATCTGCAGCCTCGACTTCAGTTCTAAAATTCATCACAGAAAAATTTAATTTTCATGAATAACAAAAACAAATAATCAGACACAACTTAGCTGTGTCTGATTATTGTATATCTATTAATATTACTTGACCCAGTTCTTGAATCTGAATTTAGCGTTTTTGAATGAATCATCGATACTGATGTAGGTTGATGATTGTTTTTCGCTAATCCATTTATTAAGTAATTTCTGTTGCTTTTTTTGCTTAAGCATGTTTTCGAATTGGCTCCAGTCGTCAGATAGGTTGGCTTTATGAGGCTTGGTTTGTGATTTTATCTTAATGATTTTATAAGTCTCCTGACCTCTCTGATCATCAAGGAATGCTTCAGATATTTCACCAACTTTAAGCTTGTTAACAGCTTTAGCAATTGATGGAGGTAGTCCATCTTTTGTGAATTTAGAACTTGCATCGTATTGGTTCACAATTAAACCACCATTGTTCTTAGTGTCTTTATCATCCGAATAGTAGAAAGCAGCTTCTTCGAATTTAATTTTATCATTACGAATCATATCTGCAATACTATCGAGTTGTTCAGTTGCAGCTTTTCTATCTTCTTCCTGTATGCGTGGCTTGAGTAGAATATGACGAACATTAATTCGTTCACCTTTACGGTCAATCAGCTGAATGATATGGAAACCATACTCAGATTCTACAATTTTAGAAATCTTCTCTGGCTTTAAGTTGAATGCTTCGTTTGCAAATTCTGGAACCAAATTCGCTCTAGGAGTAAAGCCTAGCTCACCACCTCGTTGTGCACTACCAGGATCTTCAGAATATAGAACTGCTAAAGTTGCAAAGCTTTCACCTTTCAGAATTCTGTCTCTGAATGATCTTAGTTTTTCACGAATTCTATCTTTTTCGGCATCTGTAATTTTAGGACTTCTGCTAATTTGTTGAATTTGCATTTCTCCAGGAATTACAGGTAAGCTGTCTTGAGGAATTTCACTGTAAAGATTTCTAACCTCGGCAGGTGTAGCAAAGATGTTTTTTGTAATCTCTGCCTGCATTTTTTGCTTAATTTTATCGTTACGAGTCATATCACGTAACTCGTTTTTCATGTCCGAGATGCTTTTCTTAAAATATTGCTCCAGTTTTTCTTTTGAACCAATTCGTTGAATATACATATCGATTTTGCGTTGCAAATCGTTTTCAACTTCTTGTTCAGTAACCTCAATACTATCGACTTGAGCCTGTGCAATCATCAACTTCTCAATCAAAAGATCTTCGAAAATTTCAGATTTTAAATCTACAGATCCAGATTGATAGCCTTGAGCTTGCATGCCTAAGAAACGGTTCTCGACATCTGATTTTAAGACAACCTGATCGCCGACTACAGCAATAATTTTATCAATCGAGTTATCCTGTGCTTGGCTTGTCGTATAAACGATAGCCAATAAGGCTAATGACGTGCAGACTTTAAAAATAATGTTGCGCATATGTGATAGTTTAGTAAATTTTGAATTTGTTTTTAGATTCTGCATCTCTAAAGATACTTTCCTCCATGTTTTTAATAAACTGTATTTTTCTTTTGTTGATAATAATTTTTCGAATATCCTCGTTTACAAATGAAAGGGGAGCGATCTCCTTTTTTAACTTGTAGTCCTGAATATTTATCAAATAATGAAATGTGCTATCCTCAGCTTCGAAGTACTTATTTCGTCTCAGAAATTTTTCTTCATTACTAATCGTAATAGGTGTTTGATTGAGTATATTTTGAGAGTAAATCCATTGCTCGCTAAAATTATCAAATTTTGTGGCATTTTGAAAGCAGTAGTCCTCTAATTTCTCCCAATCGGCATCTTTCTTTAATTTATAGATCTGTTTAATCTTTTTAGCTTGTGGAAGGGGTTTAGGTATTTTGATATAAACAGCCTTCACAATATTACGGTTTAATAGAAAGTTGCCAGGGTAATTACGGTAGTATTTATCAATTTCAGTATGTGAAACAACCGTGTCGAGTTTTTGCTCGATAAGGTGCTGTTGGTATTTGTGGATTATGAGTGAAGAACGATAATCCTCGACCATGTCTTTTACATCCTGATCTTCATCAGTAAGGTTTAGTTCTGCTCTTGAGACAAGAAGTTGTTTGCTGACCCATTGATGGATATAGTTTTTAGCTATCCGTATACTATCTTCTTTCGAACTATTATTAGGAATTAATTCACGAACCTTATTTAGATACAGGTACGCATCATCAACTTTAGCAACAGTAGGATTATCGAGTGTATCATTTGAGTTACATGATATAAATCCTAGAAGAATAAATAGTATGATGATATTTCTTGACATAAATTTGGCATTAATATGTGTTAATTCAAATGTTATCGGCAACTAGTCCGAAAACTAATTGCCGATTATAATATTAATCTTCTTGAAGATTATCTGCTATAATTTGGAGCTTCACGTGTAATCACAACATCGTGAGGATGACTCTCAGCCATACCTGAACCTGTTATTTTTACAAATTTAGCATTATGAAGATCAGTAATATTTGCAGCTCCACAGTAGCCCATTCCAGCTCGTAGACCTCCTAATAATTGATAGATTACTTCATATAGTGTTCCTTTATAAGGGACGCGTCCAACGATACCTTCTGGAACTAATTTTTTAATATCATCTTCAGCATCTTGGAAATAACGATCCTTTGAACCTTTTTCCATTGCTTCGATTGATCCCATTCCTCGGTACGATTTAAATTTACGACCGTTGAAAATAATCGTATCTCCAGGAGACTCTTCAACACCAGCAAGTAATGATCCTGCCATAATTGAGTTTGCACCAGCAGCAAGAGCTTTAACGATATCACCTGAGTAACGTAAACCACCATCAGCAATCACAGGAACACCAGTTCCAGCTAATGCTCTACTCACATCATAAATAGCAGTTAGTTGTGGTACACCCACACCTGCAATGACACGAGTTGTACAAATAGAACCTGGGCCAATACCAACTTTAACCCCATCAGCACCAGCTTCAACAAGCATCTTGGCTGCTTCAGGCGTAGCAATATTACCAACGATAAATTGCATGTCTGGATATTGCTTTTTCGCTTTTTTCAACAAGTCAACAACACCTTTGGAGTGTCCATGAGCCGTATCAATTATAATCGCGTCAGCGCTCGCATTTACTAAAGCATCAATTCGATCAAGTGTGTCGCCTGCAATACCAACTGCAGCAGCAACTCTTAAACGACCCTTTTTGTCCTTACAAGCTAGAGGCTTATCTTTTGCTTTGGTAATATCCTTATAGGTAATTAAGCCAATAAGCTTGTTCTCAGAATCAACAACTGGTAATTTTTCAATTTTATCTGCTTGAAGAATGGCAGCAGCTTGATCAAGGTCAGTACCCGCAGTAGTCGTTACGATGTTTTCAAAAGTCATAACGTCTGAAATCGCTTTGTTCATTTCTAGCTCAAAACGTAAATCTCTGTTGGTTACAATACCAAGAAGAATTCTGTTCTCATCAACAACAGGAATGCCTCCAATTTTGTATTCTTTCATTAAAGCAAGTGCATCCTTTACCGTTTTATTAGGACCAATGGTAATTGGATCATAGATCATTCCGTTTTCTGCCCTCTTAACCGTTATAACCTGTTTGGCCTGAGAAGCGATGCTCATGTTTTTGTGAATCACTCCAATTCCTCCTTCACGAGCAATCGAAATAGCTAAAGCCGATTCGGTTACCGTATCCATTGCTGCAGAAACAATTGGTGTGTTTAGCGTAATGGTGCGTGAGAATTGAGTTTTTAGACTAACGTCTTTCGGCAAAACTTCAGAAAAAGCTGGCACTAAAAGAACGTCGTCAAATGTTAATCCATCGGAAACAATTTTATCAGATACGAATGACATGATGCAATAATTTTAGATTTAAATTGCATGCGAATTTACAAAAAAATAGTGTGATTAGTCTTGTCTAATAATCTAAAAAAGTGTTAATTGATTTAAGATGCTTAGTTTTGTAAGTAAATATTACACGTAGATGGTAGATTTGTTGTTGTTTTTATGTGAATGGTGAATCACCATATCAGATGTAATCCCCTATATTTGTTGGGGATTGTTGATTTTTAGTTGAGATGGATTTCGAAATTTTTAGTTAAATGAGTGTGTATCACAAAGTGTTGAAAAAATATTGGGGTTACGATGGATTTCGTCCTTTACAAGAGGATATTATTTTGTCTATAGCCGAAGGCCGTGATACTTTAGGCTTAATGCCAACCGGAGGGGGGAAATCTTTGACCTTTCAGGTTCCCACTCTTGCAATGAATGGACTATGTATAGTCGTGTCACCCTTGGTCGCATTAATGAAGGACCAAGTGTTAAATTTGAAGGAAAAAGGCATTAAAGCTGAGTTGATTTATTCTGGACTGACTCGCGATGAGATTGAAGTGATTTTAAACAAATGTCTTTATGGGAATAACAAATTTCTCTATATATCACCTGAACGCATAAATACAGCTATTTTTCAAGAAAAGCTTTTAAGCATGAAAGTGTGTTTAATCGCTATTGATGAATCACATTGTATTTCCCAATGGGGTTACGATTTTCGCCCATCTTATTTAAAGATTATTCAACTTCGCGAACTTTTGCCTGAAGTGCCAGTCTTGGCTCTTACTGCCACAGCCACACCTGAAGTTGTTGACGATATTCAGGATAGATTGGGTTTTGCTAAGAAGAATGTTTTTGTTACGAGTTTCGAACGTTCTAATCTTTCTTATTTGGTTAGAAATGTTGAAGATAAGCTTCGCTATTTGTTGAAAATCTTACGGAAACAAAAAGGAAGTTCAGTCGTTTATGTAAGAAGTAGGAAAAAATGTAAGGAAATAGCTGAGTTCTTAAAACTAAATCAAATTAAAGCAGAGTTTTATCATGCAGGTCTTGATAATGCCGTTAAAGACATGAGGCAGGAAAGATGGCGAGATAATAAGGTGCAGGTAATGGTTGCAACCAATGCCTTTGGGATGGGAATTGATAAGCCTGATGTTCGTTCAGTTGTGCATATCGATTTGCCAGATACTTTAGAAGCCTATTTTCAGGAAGCTGGACGTGCTGGTCGCGATGGAAAGAGAGCCTATGCCGTAATGCTTTATTCAAACCCAGATAAAGTACAATTGCTAAAACGGATCAAAACATCTTATCCGGAGATTGAAACCGTAAAGAGGGTTTATCAAGCGGTCGGTAATTTTTTACAAATAGCCGAAGGTGCAGGGAAAGATGCTGTCTTTGATTTTAACTTGGCTCTCTTTTGTCAGAAATTTAAGTTTAATGTTCTTCAGGCCTTTAATAGCTTAAAGATTTTGCAGCGGGCAGGTTATCTGGAAATAACGGATGATTTAGAGCACTCTACAAAACTGCATTTTGCGATAAATCGTGATGATTTATATCGTTACCAGATTGAGAATAAACAGCAAGATGACTTTATAAAGTTAATTCTTAGAACCTATACGGGTTTGTTTACTGATTATGTACCTGTAAATTTGGATTCGCTGGCTTATAGAAAAAAGATAGATGTGAAAATTTTAATTGACAATTTGAAAGACTTGTCTCAGCATGGCGTCATAAAATATATTCCAAGGAAGAAAACACCATTTATTATTTATACACAAGAACGATTACCTCTAAATTATTTGAAGTTTACTAAAGAAGTTTATCAGAGTAGAAAAGAGAAGTTTGAAGAAAAGATAAATGCTGTGATTTCATATGCAGAAACGGTTGAAAATTGTCGATCAAAATTTTTATTAGAATACTTTGGTCAACCTAAAGCACCAGTGTGTGGGGAATGCGATGTTTGTAAGGAAAAAGATGAAAACGTAGCAGATAAACTTTATGAACAAATTCAATCTGAAGTGAAGATTAATCTAGCCGAAGCAGAGAAATCAGTTTACGATTTGGTAGAGATTAGTCGTTATCCTGAAAATAAACTACTCGAAGTTATACGTCTCATGTTAGATAATGGTGATGTTGAAAGTACATCAGATGATAAGTTGCGATTGGCTTGAATTTGTGAGAATTGTCCTCAGATCAATCATTATTGCCAAAATCTTTTTAATTTTGCATGATTGTACCAATTTTATTTCAATATCATCTTATAAGATAGGTTTTGATGTTAATATAGGTATTAAACTATAATTTGAGAGATGGAAGAGAATTTTGAACATCAGGTTTACGATAAAAATACCATAGAATTTGTGACAGTTGCCAATGAGTTTTGTTTACTCTTAGAGTCGAGTGGAAAGATCTCAAAAATGGATTTTATCGATCGCTCACAAAAATTATTGCCCTTATTGTATTTAAAGGCAAGCTTGCTGCCAAAGGTTGAAAATGAGTTCGATGGCGAGATTGAAAAGTTTGTAGGCGAAGGCGACTGGGAATATATCAGAACAGCTGTGATTGAGAAAATGGGTGCTAATGACGAATACCTAGAAGTATTTGATGACGGTATGCGCGATAGTGATGAGCCGGTTGTGGCTTCTATTTCCGAAAATTTTGCTGATATCTATCAAGATCTTAAAGATTTTTTGACCTCATATCGTATTGCTAGTGTTGAGATCATGAACGATGCCCTTTGGGATTTGAATAATAGCTTCCATCAATATTGGGGGCAAGCCATAGTTAATTCTTTAAGAGCGATACATTACTTATTAGCTCATCCCGAAAAATTGGAAGATGATTTGAATGATCAAGGACCATCATCTTTGGATGAATTAGATATGAGCCAGTCAATATTCTCACAACGTCAGCAACAGTGGGGAAATAAGGAAGATTAGCTATTGTAAAGTATATAAAATGACCAGCCTGCAGATGATCAGCGGACGATGAAAAATATTAGGAATGATCAGTTTTCAGAAGAGTATATCAAAAGAAGAAATCAATGAACTCCCTTTAGAAGCTTTCGAAGGTGAAATTGTTATAATTGATAGTGACGAAGGTTTAAACGAAGCGGTTGAGTACTTGAAGCAATTTCCTGTTTTGGGATTCGATACAGAGACCAAACCTTCTTTCACTAAAGGGAATGTTAATCCTGTAGCTTTATTGCAATTATCAAGTTTCGAAAAGAGTTTTTTATTTCGATTGAATAGGATAGGACTGCCTTTCCCAATTATTGATTTATTAAGCGACCCTGAAATTATAAAAGTAGGTGCAGCCATTAAGGACGATATCAGAGGTTTACAAGATATCAACGATTTCGATGGTAACTCATTTTTAGAACTTCAGCAATATGTATCTAGTTTTGGAATAGAAAACTTCTCTCTTAAGAAGTTAGCTGCTATTGTTTTAAAAATTAGAATTTCGAAGCGTCAACAGGTGTCCAATTGGGAAGCCGTTGAGCTAAGTCCAGGACAGTTACGTTATGCTGCAACCGATTCTTGGGTTTCTTTAGAGATTTACAATGCATTAAGAGCCAGTATTGCCAAGAAGTAATTTTTGGTGCTGAATTTAAATAGTAAAAAAAAATAGGACTCTAGTTTCTCTAGAGTCAACTACAAATAAAAAAAATTCATGATTAGTTACCCGAAAGTTGTATTAAAGAAAGATAAAGAAAACTCAATAAAACGTTTTCACCCTTGGGTTTTTTCAGGAGCAGTAGCTCGTGTTGATGAGGGAATGGAAGAAGGGGATTTGGTTTCGGTTTATAGCAGCGATGATGAATTTTTAGCAGTTGGACATATTGCTATTGGTTCTATCGTTGTAAGAATTTTAAGTTTCGAGCCAGTTGAGATTAATAAAGATTTTTGGGTTGAAAGATTAGCTTCTGCTTGCCGTGTACGTCGTGAAATTGGTTTGTTAGGGATTGAGAATAATAACGTGTGCCGTTTGGTACATGGTGAAGGAGATATTCTACCTGGCTTAATTGTTGATTTTTATGCTGGAACTGCCGTTATACAAGCTCACTCAGTTGGTATGTATTTGCATCGTGCTGAAATAGCAGAGGCTTTAAAAGAAGTTTTAGGCGATGAGCTAATTGCAGTTTACGATAAATCAGAAGGAACGATTCCTTTCAAGTCAGGCATTGAACCAACTAACGAGTATTTGTTGGGAGAAACGAAGGATTTTACTGCCATTGAGAATGGTTTAAAATTTAAAGTTGATTGGTTAGAAGGACAGAAAACAGGTTTCTTTATCGACCAGCGAGAGAATAGATCTCTATTAGAACGTTATTCAAAAGGACGTTCGGTATTAAATATGTTTTGCTACACAGGTGGTTTCTCATTTTATGCCATGCGTGGTGGTGCCAATTTGGTTCACTCGGTTGATAGTTCAGTAAGAGCTATTGAGGTAACGAATGAGAATGTTGAATTGAATTTCCCTGGAGATAAAAGACACGAAGCGTTCGCTACAGATGCATTTAAATACTTAGATGATTCTGACCAAAAGTATGACTTAATTGTTCTGGATCCTCCAGCTTTTGCAAAACACAAAAAGGTATTATCTAATGCATTAAAAGGCTACAGACGATTAAATCTGAAAGGATTCCAAGCCATTAAAAAAGGCGGTATCATGTTTACTTTCTCTTGTTCGCAAGCAGTAAGTAAAGAGGATTTCAGAAAAGCTGTTTTTATTGCAGCAGCAAATGCTGGTCGTCGTGTTCGAATTCTACACCAATTAAATCAACCAGCTGATCATCCAGTCAATATTTTCCATCCTGAAGGAGATTACCTGAAAGGATTAGTATTGTACGTGGAGTAAGAAATATAAAAATGAGTTTGGCTTATTCTAGATAAGCCAAACTTCACAATAAGAATGAAGAGTTGGATGAATCTGTCTTATGATACGTTTCAATTCTTTTTTGTATCTTCGGATGGGGCTTAAAAGGAGTTAAAGCAAACTGCCAGACGACTATTAGGTCACCCATTTAGTTTTATATTATGAGATGGGTTCTATAAGTTATGGAAGCTAGAAAATTGAAGAAAACTCAGTCTCATATTTCAGAGTATTCATATTATAATTTTTCAGAAAGCTTGAAATTTTCAGAACTTGACTTTTGCTCAGACATCATGGATGGCCTTGATGCTATGGGCTTCGAAACACCTTCTCCAGTTCAGGAGTTGGCTATACCACAAATTATAGACAATAAGGATTTAATCGTTTGTGCACAAACAGGTACAGGAAAAACTGCTGCCTATTTGTTGCCAATTATGGATAAAATTCAAAAGCATAAAATTGAAGGATTCAGTACATTGATATTGGTTCCCACTCGAGAATTGGCTTTGCAAATTGACCAACAAATGCAGGGCTTTGCTTATTTCCTATCCATTTCATCACTTTCAGTTTATGGTGGTGGCGATTCTGGCGTTTGGGATCAGCAAAAAACAGGTCTGATGACGGGTGCCGATGTGATTATCGCAACTCCAGGGCGATTGATCTCTCACTTGAACTTAGGTTACGTGAATACCAAGCAGGTAAAACACCTGATTCTTGATGAGGCTGATAGAATGCTTGATATGGGATTCTACGAAGACTTGATGCAAATCGTTAATCATTTACCTAAAGTGCGCCAAAACTTAATGTTCTCAGCAACGATGCCAGAGCAAATGAGAAAATTGGCTAGCAGTATCATGGTAAATCCTGAGAGTATAAATATTGCTATTTCGAAACCTGCTGAAGGTGTTCTTCAGGCAGCTTATATGGTGTATGAACCACAAAAAATTCCTTTAATTCAAACCTTACTTAAGGGCAAGGACGTTAAATCTGTTATCATCTTTTCATCAACAAAAATGAATGTTAAGGCGATGACAAAGGAATTGAAACGCCAGAAATTTCTAGTGGAAGGCATTCATTCTGATTTGGAACAAAGTGAGCGTGAAGAGGTGCTAAGAGGATTTAGAAATAAGAAATATCAAATACTTGTAGCAACAGATATTATTGCTCGTGGTATTGATATCGATTCTATTGATTTGGTCATAAATTTCGATGTCCCTAATGATGCTGAAGATTATGTCCATAGAGTGGGACGTACAGCTCGAGCTGCTTCAGAAGGAGTTGCCTTGACTTTTATCACAGAAAAAGATCAGTTAGATTTTAAGAGTATTGAAAATCTGATTGAGAAGGAAGTTTTTAAAATTCCAGTTCCTGCAGACTTGGGAGAAGCACCTGTATACAATCCAAAAGTAAGGAAAAAAGGACCTAAGAAATTTTTCAAAAAAAGACCTTTCAAGAAAAAAAAGACAAGCTAAAGTGTGCGAATGATAAGTCTTTGGACTTAGTGTGTGATCGACTCAAATCATAAACTTAAATGCAAAACCTAATCATATGAAAACTCTCTCTGAAAACTATGACATTGCAATTGTAGGAGCTGGAATAAGTGGACTTACAATGGCTTTTAAAATTGCCCAATCGGGTAAAAAAGTATTGTTGTTAGAAGCTAAAGAGAAGGCAGGAGGCTGTTTAAATACGCTTTATGGAGATGATGATTTTTGGGTAGAGATGGGTGCTCATACTTTCTATTCGAGTTACACTAATGTGATTGACTTAATAAAATTGGCTGGTTTAGAAGGGGATATAGTCGCTCGTGAAAAGCTAAGCATGAAGCTTTTTACCGATAAGCATGAGAAGATATTTGCACCCTTATCAAAACTTGAATTGTTAGCTAATTTACCGAAGTTATTTGTATCGAAACGCGATGGTAAAACGGTAAAGGAATATTTTTCGAACGTATTAGGAAAAAAGAATTACGACAAGGTTTTTACACGCATGTTTTCGGCAGTAATCGTACAGAATGCCGATAATTTTTCTGCAGAATATTTCCTGAAACGTAGAAAAACAAAGAGTAAAAATCATCCTAAAAGTTTTATTCTTAAAAATGGAATGTCGTCGATAGCTGACGCCGTTTTAGCTCACAAGAATATTGATATCGTTTATAATACAAGGGTGACTTCTATTAAAAAAGCTGAAAGTTTCTCCCTCAATACTGAAACTGGAAATTCGTATCAAGTGAAAGATTTAGCCTTTGCCTCTTCACCAGCACAGGTTTCAAATTTAATAGAAGGATTAAATCCAGAGTTGGCTGACTTGCTGAATGAGTTTCCTATACAGAATATAGAATCATCTGCACTTATATTGGAAAAAGATAAGCCAGGTATTGAACCACTAACTTTTGTAATTCCAACACAAGGAGCTTGTTATTCTATGGTGACGCGTGACGTGTTAGCCGATGAAAAATACAGGGGATTTGCTTGTCATTTCCAACAGAATGATATCAGCAATGGAGAACAAGATGATACCATGGCTAAACTCCTTGCTGTAGACGAAATACCACAAACGACAAAAGCGAATCACACGTTACCTCTTATAAAAGTAAGGCATAAGGAACGTATGGCGGGTGTTATTTATCAAGCAAAAAAAATGGGTGTTTATATCACAGGAAACTACTTTAACGGGCTGTCCTTAGAAGATTGTGTGGAGCGTTCATCTCAAGAAGCTCAACGATATCTAGATAACCAATAATTAATCGGATTAATATTTATCAGTTTATTAATGGGTTTATTTTAAAAGCATAGATGTTAATAGGAAAAATGCATTTGTGGGATGGAAAATACATTTGCAGAATAGAAAAATACATATGTAAGTCGGAAAAATGGACTTGCAGGCTGGAAAAACTGAAATGTAAACGGAAGCAGCACGCATGTTAGTGGTAGCAATACAAATGTAATTGGAAGCAATAGCCATGTTACTTGAAGCAATACAAATGTAAGCCGAAGGAAAGCCCTTGTAATTGGAAGCAACACAAATGCAAAACCTTGGCTTCTATAAAATATTATAACTACAGAAATGAATTATATCAATAGCATAGCAAAGAGCTTGGGAATCCAGATTTCACAAGTTAAAAATACTGTCGAATTGCTTGATGAGGGAGCAACGCTTCCTTTTATTGCACGTTACCGAAAAGAACGAACAGGTAGTTTGGACGAGGTGCAAATTGGGAATATAAAAGATGAATTGGCTCGATTAAAAGAGCTAGATAAGCGAAGAGAAAGTATCATTGACGCGATTGAAAAACAAGATAAGCTTACCGATGAATTAAAAGCTAAGCTGGATGCTTGCACACAACTCAATCAGCTTGAAGATATATACTTGCCATATAAACAAAAGCGTAAAACTAGAGCTGTAAAAGCTAGAGAGAAAGGATTAGAACCTTTGGCAAAGATTTTAATGTCTCAAAACGAAAAGGATCCTGAATCTAAAGCATCTCAGTTTTTAAACGACGAAGTGTCTGATGAGGATGAGGCTTTGCAAGGGGCCAGAGATATTATTGCTGAGTGGATCAATGAAAATGAAGTTGCTCGAAGTTCAGTAAGAAACATTTTTCAGCGTCAAGCTTCTATTCGTTGTAAACTGATAAAAGGCAAAGAAGAAGAAGGCGTTAAATTCAAGGACTATTTTGATTCTGAAGAACCACTTCGTAAATCAGCTTCTCATAGAGTGTTAGCTATGCGTCGTGGTGAGGCCGAAGGAATTCTTCGTGTGAGCATTGCTCCTGAAGAAGATGAGGTTTTGGAAAAACTAAATCGAATTTTTGTAAAAGGGAGAACATCTTCGTCTCATCAAGTTGAGTTGGCTGGGAAAGATGCTTATAAACGCTTGCTAAATCCATCTATTGAAACAGAATTTGCAAAGAACTCAAAGGAGGCTGCCGACATTGAAGCCATTCGTGTGTTTGCTGAGAATCTAAGACAATTATTACTATCCTCTCCTTTAGGACAGAAGCGTGTTTTAGCTATCGATCCTGGTTTTAGAACAGGTTGTAAAGTCGTGTGTTTAGATGCTCAGGGAAACTTATTGCATAACGAGACTATTTACCCACATGCTCCCCAGAATCAAGGGAAAATGGCAGCTAAGAAGCTGACTAATATGGTCGAAACTTACAATATTCAAGCCATTGCAGTTGGAAATGGAACAGCTGGTCGTGAAACAGAACGCTTTGTAACTAACTTGCATTACGATAGAAAAGTACAGGTCTTTGTGGTGAGCGAAGCAGGTGCGTCAATTTATTCAGCCTCAAAAGTAGCTCGAGAAGAATTTCCGGAATACGATGTGACGGTTCGTGGTGCCGTTTCCATCGGTCGTCGATTGATGGACCCATTGGCCGAGTTGGTGAAGATTGAACCGAAGTCGATTGGTGTTGGACAATATCAGCACGATGTGGATCAGAGTTTATTACAACAAAGTCTCGATCAGGTTGTTGAATCTTGCGTAAATAAGGTTGGAGTCAACTTGAACACAGCAAGTAAACATTTGCTAACCTATGTGTCAGGTTTAGGACCACAGTTGGCTCAAAATATTGTTGATTATCGTGCAGATGAAGGTGCGTTTACCTCTCGTAAACAATTGATGAAAGTCAAGAGAATGGGAGCAAAGGCATTTGAACAATGTGCCGGTTTCTTACGCATTCAAAATGCTAAAAATCCATTGGATAATTCTGCGGTTCACCCAGAGGCTTATGGTATTGTGAAAGAAATGGCTAAAGATCAGAAATGCTCTGTTGAGGATTTGATTAATGATAAGGAACTTCGTTCTAATATTAATTTGAACGATTATGTGACGCCAGAAGTGGGTTTGCCTACTTTGAAAGATATCATGGAAGAACTAGAAAAGCCCGGGCGTGATCCTAGACAGATTATAAAGGTTTTTCAATTTAAAGAAGGAATTTATAAAATTGAGCAGTTGGAATTGGGTATGGAGTTGCCCGGTATTGTAACGAATATCACTAATTTCGGTGCCTTTGTAGATGTTGGCGTTAAGCAAGATGGATTAGTACATATCTCACAACTGGCTAATCGATTTGTTTCAAATCCAGCAGATGTGGTTCAATTGCACCAGCACGTTAATGTAAAAGTTACCGAGGTTGATGTGGCAAGAAAACGAATTCAACTATCAATGAAAGAAGTTGAGCAGTAAATTAATAGTTTTAAGTTATAAGTACTTGAAGTTAAAAGTTGTTTTTAGTTAGAATTAACTTCTAATTTAAGGCACTTTAAGTACTTTAGTCACTTGTATTAAAAAAAGATAAGATATGGATTTTAACGATCAGGATGTTATTATTGAATGTCCCAAATGCCAAGGAGAAATTGTAGTTAAGATTTTAGAAGTAACGAATCATCATACGGTTGCCTGTCCTGAATGTGGGGCCAAAAATGATTTGTCGGCTAATGATCCTTCAGCACAATTAGGCATTCCTAAAACCTATATGCCATTTGAAGGCTTAGGTGATTATATCGAAGAAGTTGAGGCGAAGAGAAAGAAGAAATAATCATTGTTTAATTGATCATCAATAGGTGCTATAAACAAAGAGCCTGTTCCATTGGAACAGGCTCTTTTTAGCGATTGAGTATTAGCGTCGATTAACATCTCCACCGCTAGAAGTATTTACGTCAACCTTAGTAGGCTTGCCATAATAAGTTATATCGCCTCCAGAACTTGCTGAGGCGTCAATTTCTTCGCTTGCATTTACTGAAACATCTCCACCACTGGATGCCCTTGCTTTACAGATTTTAGCACTCAACTCATGAGCATCTAAATCGCTACCACTACTTGCTTTTGCATAAAAGTAATTTGCAGTTCCCCACAAGTCAGCATCTGCACCAGAGCTTACCGAACATGAAAGTTTATCGGCATGAATGTCTAAATCTGCATCCGCTCCTGAACTCACTTCAATATCTAAATCTTTAACTTTAATTGCAGACTTCGTTTCAAAATCACAACCACTCGAAATGTGAATTTCGTTGACATCGACTAAGGTAATATATACCGACATTGCTTTAGCTCTGCGAATACGATCTTCAACTTTTACGACCAATTTATCTCCACGAACTTCGGTGATAATATTATCTTGAAGATTTTCGTCAGTTTCTACTGTTACAGCTTCCTTGTCACCTTGTACGACAAAAACATTTAAACCAGTTCCTGCTGAAATTGCAGTGAAATGACCAATCTCTCTATCTTGTTTTACAAGGTTTCCATTACCCTTTTCGCCTGAAAATTGTGCGTTTATGCATGATGTTGTTCCTATTACAATAGCAATTAGGAATAGACTTATTCTCTTAAATTGTTTCATTTTATTGGGTTATTTGTTAGGTGAAAATGTTAATCTGTGTATATGACGCCTAAAGCATAAATTAAGTTACACGTTTATCTTATATTTTTTTATCGAGTCTTCTCTTAATGGAAAAAAAGAATCTTATTTTATTGGTAATAAAGCGTTTTGAAATCATATTTGTGTGAATTTTACAAAAAAATAAATATTCGTTGTCACAAATACGTTTAATTTACGACTAAGTACTAAAAGCGACTTATTGGAATCATTCGAGAAAATATATACAGATAATTATGAAACTATGTTTCGTGTGGGGCGAAAAATAGTATACGATAGTGATGTTGTATCAGACATTGTACAAGAGGTTTTTATTTATTTTTTTGATAAAATAAACCGAGGTGAAAAAGTACATTATCACAAATCTTGGCTTTATAGAGCAACCTACAATAAATGCATTGACTATTGGAGAGAGAAAAACCGATTTGAAACGATTGACTTGACAAAAGCCGGTACGCTTGAAGACGAAAATGAAGACAATACGGATGCAATAGTTGCCCTGAATCAAGTTATGGAAAAATTGAAACCGCAGGAAAGATTTCTGGTTATACTTTACAGTGAAGGCTTATCTTACAAAGAGATGGCCGAGGTTACCGAAATGAAATATTCATCTGTTGGGAAAACACTATCTCGAACTCTAAAGAAAATTGAAAAAGAACTAAAATATCAATATGATGAATTGTATAACTAATGATCTAATTCAAAGGTATATTGATGCTGAAGCAAATTCAGATGAATGTGTTAAAGTGAAAACGCATATAGCCACTTGTGAACTTTGTAGGAATAAACTTTTAACTCAAGAAAAGTTGGCAATTGATTTTAAAGAGACATTGAATTTATTGACCAAAAATACGATTGAAATCCCACCAATGGCGATACCTGTTCAGGTAAACAGAAGACGTTCTGTTTTACGAATGAGATTGGCTTATGCTTTAGCAGCAGCCTGTATTCTAATCTCTTTTGTGATGATTTTTCCAAAACATGAGAAGATCAATCAGGATGAAATAAGGATGCTACAAGCGATTGATGAGGAATTTGATGCCAATTTACCTGTATCAGAACAAAAAATGGTCATAAATGTGGTCGATCCGACAGGTAAAATAACCGAATTCTATTTGGATTAGAATTCAGACAAGCCGAAATCATTTGTTTAATTTAAAACTAAGAAAATGAGAAAATTAATAATGACACTTCTATTTTCAGGGATTATAATGTCTTTGTCAGCTCAGAAATTAGTAGATATTTATAAAAAAGGAGAGGTTAAGTTAATCCCCGATACAGAATACGCTAAAAACAACGATTGGAATCAAGTTTTTGAAACCTATTACGATACGATTTATAATACTCCAATGGGCAATAGAAAATCTCTTAAGTTATTACCAGATGGTTCTGTTATCGTGAATCATGAATATCGAAACTATTACAGTAAATTTTCACCCAGTGGAAGGTTTGTAAAGGAGTTTGGTATTAAAAATAGCAATGGCAAGCAATTTAAGAAGGTAAAACCGATTGCTGGCGTAATAAATAACAATCTCTACACTCAATTGGATAATATGGGGAATATGATTTGCTGTGATTTTGAGGGGAACTACATCAAGACCCTGAAGCTTGACTATATGGCCAAACAAATGATTCCTATTAGTGATACAAAAATTGCAGTATCCGGTTGGGTGATCTGGAAAGATAAATTTAGAGATTTTGTTTCCATAGTGGATTATGAAACCAATGAGGAGAAAGTGATTTGGGAGCATTTTACAGATAGATGTAAAGCAAAGAGTCACTGTTACATGTTTCAATACAGGTATGAATTTAAAGAAGAAGGTATGTTTTCAATAAATACGATGCCTCTATCTAAAAATAAGGGTTTAACAGCCCATCCACATATTGCCGTTTCTGGTAAGGAGATCGTTGTTGCTATTCCTGATACAGGGGAGGTATTGGTTTACGATTTTAATGGAGACCTTAAATCAGAAGATCAGATTGATTGGGCTAGGAATTATATTTCGGTTCAAGAACAAAAAGAAATCCAAAAGAAAGCGATTGCTAAATATAAAGGTATTAAAAAGCCAGTTTTTGCATCTTGGGTTTCGCCACAAGAGAACAAAGCAGCTCTTAATCATGTTATAAGTGAAATGGAAACGGATTTAAAAAATATATCGAAACCTTTACCGGTTCCTGTATTCTCTAATATTATAAAAGATTCAGACGGTAATCTGTTATTTTTCGAATTTCCTAAAGAGGTGAATGCGAATCGATTTAATGTTTGGATTTATAGGCAAGATGGAAGTTTTGTTTGTCAAAGTAGTTTTATTTGTGATAACTACGACTTACAAATAACCCCTTCGAAAATGGTTTTTCACGATGGTTACATCTACGGATTACAATTATTGAAAAAGGGAACTGGAGTGCCATTGAGATTGGTTCGTTTCAAAATGGCAAGCTAAAAAAGTGATTTTAAAAGACCAGTGGTAGCTGGTCTTTTATACATTTATAGAAATGATATTGAATTTAATGTTGAAATAGTTTGAACTATTTTTGTTTTTCTATTGACTTTTTAGCCTTTAGAAGTTTTGTATGTATATCTTTGTACCAAGCTTTTATAAAACGACAATTATGCTACCTAAATTTTTATTAGCGGATAATTCACAAGAATTACCAGACACTTTGTTTATCATTCATACAAAGGAACCTCGTTGCATTATCGAATGTGATGTTGAAGATTTCAATTCTAGCCAGACTATTTATTGGCTTGATGAGGAGCCAAAAGACAAGGAACTTGTTGAAGACGTTATGGATGAGGCTGAAACTTTCTATAATGATGAGTTAGAAAGTCAAGAGGATCTGTACGACGAAGAGTTTGAAGATTAATTTAAATGATTTTATGAAAGCCGAAAATCTTGCACATATCAGTTGTGAGATTCTCGGTTTTAAATTTTAGCGCAATGAAAAAAAAGTTACAACGATCGTCGAATAAAATGGTTGCTGGTGTTTGTGCTGGCATAGCAGAATATCTAGGCTTAGATGTTACGGTTGTACGTGTGGCTTACATTTTACTTTCCATTTTTAGTGCCGGTTTCCCTGGACTGATTGTTTATGTGATCTTAATGTTCGTAATGCCCGATTATTACGAAGTCATGTAAATTGCTTTATAGACTTTATTTCTCCTCGATTAATTCTAATCAGTCTTTTCATCAGCCTTATTATTATGCGTTTACCGCCTATTTTAATAGGTTTAATAATTTGCTGTTAAAAAAAAAGTGTTTTTTTTTGAGCTTCTATTATTTTGGATGAAAATTTATTCTACTTTTGCATCGATTTTGAGAAAAGGAGCTGCTATTTATCCCTTGTTATTCAAGCATTTTAGCTGATTTTTATCATGTTTCCAATCCTCAAAACAGACAGCTTTAAACAACAAACACGAAAGAAGAATGAAAATTTTCAGAAGTTTGCTATTATTATCAATAGCAGCCTTATTAACCATTACTGCACAAGCGGGCGATGAGTTAAAAAAAACAAATGTATCGCTAAGCGTTGATGTGGTTACTCGACACGTATGGCGTGGACGTTTTTCGGGGAATGCACCTTGTATTGAACCAACCCTGAATTTTCAAACAGGGAAATTGTCTTACGGTGTATGGGGATCATATGCATTGGATGAATCTTATCAAGAGGTTGATTTTTACGTGAGCTATGACACGCCTTTATTCCAGTTTAGTGTTTATGACTTTTATTGTCCGAATACAGATTTTGCAGATTCAAAATTCTTTGATTTTGACAGTGATAAAAGTGTTCACTTTTTCGACGCTGTTGCTAAATTTAAAGGCACTGAAAAGTTTCCGATTTCCATAACGACTTCGGTATTCTTTTATGGAGAATACGATAGAGATGAAAATAATGATCAACGTTATTCAACCTACGTAGAATTAGGATACTCTAATTTTATTGGAGGAAAAAAAGTTGCTTGGGCATTGGGAATGACACCTCACGAAGGTTTTTATGCAGATGAAATGAATGTTGTAAACATGAACATGACCGTTTACGATAAAATAAAGTTTAGTGAGCAGTATTCTTTACCTGTTCGTGCTGGAGTTAGTTTGAATCCAGTAAATGAACGTTTAATGTTTAGCCTTGCTTTTACTCTGTAAGTAAATTGAATAAGATATTTGAAAGCCTGCTGGATTATTTCAGTAGGCTTTTTTGCTCTCTTTATTTTATGAATTAGATAAAAAAATGATAAGAATATTTAAAAGTATCCTACTCGTGTGTGTTGTCGTTTTTTCAGCCTTCAATATACATGCTGAAAATAATCTAAAGAAGATAAATGTAACCCGAAGCATAAAAGTCGTAAGTCGACATGTCGTAAGAGGTTTTTTCACGAGTAAGTCACCTTGTATAGAACCGAGCTTAAATTTTCAGAAGGGTAAATTTACGATAGGAGCTTGGGGATCTTATGCCTTTGATGCGTCTTATAGCGAAGTCGATTTCTATGTGCAATATAACACGCCTTTGTTTCAGTATAGTCTTACTAGTTTGTATAATCCCAGACAAGATTTTGAGAATTCCGATTTTTTCGATTTCGAGAGTGAAGAAAGCGTTCACTTTTTAGATGCAATTGCAAAATATAAGGGATGTGAGAATTTTCCTGTTTCAATCATGACTTCGGTAATGATTTATGGAGAAGTTGATAGGAATATCGGTAATAATCAGCGTTATTCTACCTACATTGAATTTGCTTATTCCAATTCTATCGGAGGCAAAAAGCTTATCTGGGCTTTGGGTTTAACGCCACGTAAAGGTTTTTATGCAAATGAATTTAATGTGGTAAATATGAATATGAGTGTATTTGATGAGATTAAATTTAACGACCAGTTTTCTTTACCTATTAGTGCAGGGCTCAGCTTAAATCCAGTAACTGAACGCTTTTTATTTAATGTTGCTTTTATCCTGTAAATGCAACATTTAAAACACTATCTGATTGGCCCGATAGGACTTGCCTATTTTTCGTAAAAAAACATCTCTTTAATGTATTGGTAAGCAGGAGATGGCAGGAAGAAAGGGATTTCTTTTTTGTCTTTTATAGCTTGACGTATAAAGCTTGATGAAACTTCCATCAGTGGAGCAGGAACAATATGAATGGTTCCAGGTAAATGAACATCTTCATCCTTAAAGCCAGGTCGTGGATAAACGTATAGCTCATGATTCTGAAGAAGGAGTTCATGGTTTTTCCACTTTGTAAAACTATTCAGATTATCTGAACCCACAATCAGTGCAAATTGATGTTTGCTATGTTTTTCTTTTAAGTAGCTAAGTGTGTCAATAGTATATGAGGGTTGTGGCAATCCAAACTCAATATTCGAAGCTCTAAACTGAGGGTAATCATCAATAGATAATCGAACTAACTCTAAGCGGTGATAATCTGCTAAAAGGCTAGCTTTATTTTTTAGAGGATTATGAGGACTTACCACAAACCAAATTTCTTCCAAATCGGTATATTCAGCCATAAAGTTAGCAATGGCTAAGTGTCCAATATGAATAGGGTTAAATGATCCAAAAAAAAGTCCAATTTTCATAGTCTCTATTATTTGTATTTAGGAATTAAAAAAGCCGTGAAATATGAGTTTGTCATACATCACGGCAGAATATCATTATCTATTTTAAAAACTTTGTTAGTGTTTCTTCAGCTTCGTTTAGAGCATCTTCCAGTTTATCGTTAATGATAATTGTATCGAAACGTTTGGCATAACTCAGCTCATAGATAAATTTATCAACGCGATTCTTTATAACCTCTTCACTATCAGTAGAACGACCTCTTAGTCTGTTCTCTAGTTCTTCAACCGAAGGAGGCTGTATAAAAATAGCTAAAGCTTTATCTTCGTAATATTTTTTGATATTAAGTCCACCAACCACGTCTACATCGAAAATAACATTGTTGCCATTTGTAGTAATACGATCAACTTCGCTTTTAAGTGTGCCGTAAAAACAGCCTTTATAAACTTCTTCCCACTCTAAAAAATCATCATTGCTAATTCTGTTTTGGAAATCTTCAGTGCTTAGAAAATGGTAATCTTTACCATCTACTTCATTAGGTCTCATTGGACGGTTAGTCGCAGAAATAGAGAATTCTAATTTGAAATCTTTTGTCAGTAGGTGCTTAACGATAGTCGTTTTTCCAGCTCCACTAGGAGCAGAAAATATAAGGAGTTTGCCAGACATTTTTATGATATAATAATCCCGAACTTAATCGGGATATGAATTACTTGAAATTTCTTAATTGTATTTACCAATAGCGATTAAAGTACGTTCAATAATTGCTCTTTAATCTTTTCTAATTCGTCTTTCATTTGAATGACAATTTTCTGAAGATCTGTATTATTTGCTTTTGAACCAAGAGTATTGATTTCTCGACCAATTTCTTGTGCGATAAAACCGAGTTTTTTACCGATAGCAACGTCGGTTTGAGCAGTTTCTATAAAGTATTTACAGTGATTAGCAAGACGAACTTTTTCCTCAGTTATATCAAACTTCTCTAAGTAGTAAATCATTTCTTGCTCAAAACGATTCTGATCAACATGTTGCTTCTCAACGAATTCGTTCAGATTGTCGTTTATTCTTGTTTTAATGGTTTTGATTCTGTCTTCTTCAAATTGAGGCACTTGCAAAAGTAGATTCTCAATATTATGGATTCGAGAAAAAATATCTTCTTCAAGAGCAGTTCCTTCTTGAGATCTAAATTTATTCAACTCATCAATTGCTTCTTTTGCACCTTTATGGATTAACTCCCATTCGTTTTCGTCCAATGCCTGATGCTCCACTTTTAAAGTGTCGGGAAGTTTGATGATTGTATTCAATAGAGGTTCATTATCGATAGAAATGTTTAATTTCTCAGATAAATCTTGCAGTTGGCGATAATATGCTTCAACAATAGGCTGATTGATTTTGGTTTCTTTTTCGGCACCAACACTCTCAATAAAAATTGAAAGTTCAACCTTACCACGCTCCAATTGCTTTTTGATATCATTACGAAGTACCAAATCTTTTTCCTTATATAAGTTTGGGATTCGTGTAAAGATATCTAGCTGTTTGCTGTTAAGGGATTTTATTTCGATGGAAACCTTTTTGTTTTCCAATTCAAGAGTGGCTTTTCCAAAGCCCGTCATCGATGTTAACATAGTAGCGTAAGTTGATTTTTGCAAAGGTAAGGCTTTGAGTGCGATTTGCAAATTGAGGGAAGGCTAAGTTGTTTGATATTAATCTTTATTTATGATTTATAATTAGATTATTGATTTGTAACTGCCTTCGTTTTCCATTTTCCGGTTCTATAATAGATGTAAGAAAAGCTCATTCCAATAACCCATCCCATAGGAATTGACCACCAAATACCATCTTCACCAATTTCAACTGATAAAAAGTATGCGGCAGGAATCCTAATAATCCACAGCGAAAATAAGGTGATGAACATGGGGATAAGTGTATCGCCGGCCCCACGGAGAACGCCATGTATGGTAAACATTGATGAGAAAATCAGATAAAAAGAACTTACAATGATCAAGTAGTTTTGCCCAATTTCAATCACTTTTGGATCAGTTGTAAACATTCGCATCAGGTCGCCACCAAAGATGACGATTAAAGCAGTCATGGCTAAACAGAATAGGTTTGACATGATGAATGTTGCTTTGAATCCTTTTTTAACACGATCTATTTTATTGGCACCTAAATTTTGCCCAACAAAGGCAGAAACAGCTTGTGAAAAATTCATTGCTGGCATAATTGCGAGCGAATCTATTCGACCAGCAGCAGTGTATGCAGCAATAACATCGGTGCCAAATCCATTTACAATACCCAGTAAGGCCATCATTCCAACTGCAACAAAAGTATGTTGCAGACCAGAAGGTAAGCCAATTTTAAGACTCTTATGAAATAAATCTTTATCAAACTTAAGTTTGGCTAAAGAAAATTTCATGATTTTATGGCTGCTGTTTAAATAGAGTAGAGTTGCAATTAAAGCAATACCTTGAGCAATGACAGTAGCCCAGGCAGCTCCAGCAATTCCCCACTTAAAGACCATCACAAAAAGTAAATCGAAAACAATATTTAAA
>Ga0209272_10000170_pt1 | contig 74120 bp, 61 predicted proteins | sample tdDd002_FD_187125 | JGI IMG/M metagenome (GOLD analysis project Ga0209272, IMG submission 187125) | Marine sediment microbial communities from the Atlantic coast under amendment with organic carbon and nitrate - tdDd00.2 (SPAdes)... | ecosystem: Environmental > Aquatic > Marine > Coastal >...
TTGACTAGTTTTTTCATACCATTAATTTTTATATTTTTGCAGCCACTTTAGAACTGATAGCAGCCTGTTTTATTTTGAATGAGTAAAAATAACAAAAAGAAGGTTTAATCCTTCCCACAAAACAATCAAACTCCTGATTCATTTAAAAGCTATACAAAACGAGTTACAAGGGCGCCATCCATCAACAAAACTAAGTCTTGGAAAACCAACCCCATAGCACTCCTTTTGCTACCATACAAGCCACATCTGAAATAAAGAATTAAAAAGTTTTCAACAATTACATTAAAGTGGTGGAAAGTGGTTGAAAGTGGTTTGGAAATTTCTTACTTTTACATTTGTAACCCATTTCTGCCAATGCTAACATTTATAGGTGATTATCCATGCAAATTAGACGCAAAGGGACGAGTACTCCTCCCTTCTGCTTTTCGAAAGTTGCTTATAGCCTCTTCCGAAGATAAGTTTGTAATGCGAAAAAACCTGTACGAAGACTGCCTTGACCTTTTCCCCTTATCGGAATGGAACAAGCAATTAGAGATTATTCGGAGCCAGTTAAATCCATTCAATCACAAGCATGCGACTTTCATACGAGAGTTCTACAGAGGTACTGCTGAAGTTCAGATCGATGGCAATGGGCGCATCCTTATCCCAAAGAAATTTTTTACCGACACCAACCTTTCAGATGGACTAACACTTGTTGGTCAGGATGGTAAAATTGAGATATGGGATACTGAAAAATACAACAACTCCGGAATGAACCAAAAGGAATTCAACCAATTGGCATACGACATCCTGGGTGGCAACATGGCCATAGAAGCCTAAATACCAAATAGAATCTATTATAAAATTTTGAAATATCATACTACATGACATCATATCACGTACCTGTACTTTTAAACGAGAGCATTGAAGCTTTAGACATTAAACCGGATGGGATATATGTCGACTTAACTTTTGGGGGTGGTGGACACTCCCGCGAAATCATCAAACACCTAACCACAGGGAAACTGATTGGTTTCGATCAGGATGTTGATGCTGAGAGAAACATCATCGATGACGAAAGATTCATTTTCATTCGCCACAACTTCAGATATTTCAAGAATTTCCTGAAATACATTGGCTACGAAAAAGTCGATGGCATTCTTGCTGACCTTGGGGTCTCGTCGCATGAATTTGATGTCGCTGAGCGTGGCTTCTCTTTCCGTTTCGATGGCGATTTAGATATGAGAATGAACCAAAGCGCTGAATTCACAGCAGCTGACATTCTCAACACTTATTCATCAGAAGATTTATTCAAAGTCTTCAAATACTACGGTGAGGTTAAAAATCCAGGCAAACTAGTTCGACTTATTGAAGCTCATCGTGCAAATAATGAATTCAAAACTATCCAGGAATTAAAAGAGGTCATTACGCCCTGCACTCCAAAGTTCAAGGAACACCGCTACTGGGCTCAGGTTTTCCAAGCTCTTCGTATCGAAGTAAATGCTGAAATGGATGTCCTAAAAGACATGCTTACTCAGATACCTGATGCTTTGAAACCAGATGGTCGACTAGCAGTGATTACCTACCATTCTCTGGAAGATCGATTGGTGAAAAATTTTATCAGAGATGGCAAATTTGCTGGTGGCGCAGAAAAAGATTTCTACGGAAAGACTAATGCACCACTCGAAGCTGTAAACAGAAAAGTGATTCTGCCAAGTGAAGAAGAACTTGAACTCAACAACAGATCGAGAAGTGCGAAATTAAGAATCGCACGTCCAAGAACGAAATAAAATCTAAGCTGGGAATAAATTAAAAATTGATGTTCCGACTCAAACGAAAATATAAAGAGTTCATAAGCCCCAAAGAAGAACTTAAAGAAACCCCATCAGGTTCTTTCAAAGATGTTCTTTCGGGCGATGTGCTATCGAAGGATGTGGTGGTTCAACACCTTCCCTTCATTCTTTTTATTGCTATTCTGGGCATTTACTACATCAGTAACAGATACCAGTCAGAACGCGTATATCGTGAGATGGTCAGTTTAGAAAAAGAATTGAAAGAACTACGATTCGAAGCCATCACAACTGCTTCGGATTTAATGTATATGAGCAAACAATCAGAAGTTGTAAAGCGAGTAAAAAAAGAGGGATTAGATTTAGTTGAATCGACAAAACCTCCAGTGAAAATCTATTTAGACAAGTAAACCTGTGCAAGTAAAAAACGACATCATGTGGAGAGTGGGCGTCTGTTACACTCTAATTGTGCTTTTTGCATTTTGTGTGGTTGGCCGTGTGGTTTACCTGCAAGTTTTCGAAGGGGACGAATGGAGAGGACGAGCACAATCTATTAGCAAAAAAGATATTACCGTGTATGCCAACAGGGGTGATATCTGTGCGGCTGATGGTCGTCTTCTGGCCAGTTCGATTCCTTACTATGAATTGCGAATGGATTTTCAGGCTCCTGGACTTACCGATGCGATTTTCAGAAAAAATGTGGATTCCTTAGCTCTTTGCCTATCCAGATTTTTTAGGGATAGAAGCAGTTCTGCCTATCGTCGAAAATTATGGGATGCCAAATATCATTCGAAAAGAAACCGCTACGTTCTAATCAATCACAGGAAAATAAACTACAACGAACTTAAGCTCATAAAAACCTTTCCTCTATTCCGTCTGTCGGCAAACAAAGGAGGATTAATTTGCTTGCAAGAAAGCAAGAGGGTTCAACCTCATATCAACCTGGCAAACAGAACCATTGGCTATCTAAATAAAGGAAATGGTAACGAGCTAATAGGTAAAGTCGGACTTGAAGGTTTATTCGAAAATGAACTAAAAGGCATTAATGGCATTTCCATGATGCAAAAAATGTCCGGGAAATGGCTTCCAGTCAACCAAGCTGATCCTAAAGATGGTAACGATATCATCACTACAATTGATGTGAATTTTCAGGATGTTGCTCAATCCGCACTATTGCAACAACTTCAGGCTTACCACGCCGATCATGGAACGGCCATTCTGATGGAAGTAGAAACAGGAGCAGTGAAAGCCATTGCTAATTTAGGATACGATAAAAAAACAAAGTCATACAAGGAAATTTACAACTACGCCATCGGGGAAGCCACTGAACCTGGCTCCACTTTCAAACTGGCTTCAATAATGGCATTGCTTGAAGATGGCTATGTTGAGCCTACCGATTCCATTGACACCGGGAACGGAATCCACTCTTTCTACAGAGATAAAATGCGGGATTCGCACAGAGGTGGTTATGGTAAAATAACAGTACAGGAAGCATTTGAAAAATCGTCAAATGTTGGTATTTCAAAATTAGTCAATCAATATTACAAGAGTAATCCAAGAGATTTTATCAATCGACTTTACGAATTCCGATTGAACCGAACTTTAGATCTGGATATTAAAGGAGAAGGTAAGCCCAATATCAAATATCCTGATGATCCGGGATGGTCGGGCATTTCACTTCCCTGGATGTCGATTGGCTATGAGGTGCAACAAACACCTCTTCAGACTTTAAGTTTCTACAATGCCATTGCCAATAATGGCAAACTAATGAAACCGATGTTTGTTAATGAAATCAGGTACCATGGAAAAACCCTTCAACACTTTAATAACGAAGTTTTAAAAAACAGCCTTTGCTCCAGAGAAACTCTTCGCAAAGTAAAGTCAATGCTCGAAGGAGTTGTCTTGAGAGGAACAGCAACAAATCTTCGAAACTCGAGTTATTCTATAGCCGGGAAAACAGGTACAGCGCAAATTGCTGACAAAAATAAGGGTTACGGTCATAAAGTCTATCAGGCTTCATTTGCCGGTTATTTCCCAGCTGACGAACCGGTATATTCCTGTATCGTGGTTATCAACAGCCCTGATAAGAAAAAAGGATTTTATGGCAACCAGGTAGCTGGTCCGGTCTTTAAAACAATAGCTGACAAGGTATATGCCATGACCTATGCCATGCACCCTCCTAAAGATGACGAAGATGAAGAGTGCGAAGTGAAAGTTCCTATCTCATTGAACGGTCACAAGGATGATTTAGATAAGGTATTCGATGATCTTGGGGTGACAATCAGCAATCCTGAAATAAATAGCGATTGGGTAATTACTTCACGTCAGGATTCAATTATTCAATACAAATACAGAACAGTAAGCAGTCATTTGGTTCCCAATGTTAAAGGCATGGGAATACAGGATGCTTTATATATATTGGAAAATGCAGGATTAAAAGTTAAAATGAAAGGCTGCGGTTCAGTAAAAAAACAATCCCTTCGTCCGGGTTCTAGATTTAGAAGTGGTGATCGGATTTACATTGAACTGTCCTAAATGCAATCTGGCTTTTGAAAGATGAAATGAAGGGCAATATTTTAATAATAGAACCCGTATCATAAAAGAGAAATAAAGAACATGACTACAAAACTACAGGAGCTTTTAGGTTCCGTTAACATACTGGAAAGCGTTGGAGATCTCAATATTGAGATTCGACAACCGCATTTCGATTCGAGAAAAATAGAGAAAGGGGATCTTTTTATCGCTCAGATTGGCACCCAATCTGACGGACACGATTTTATCTCCATGGCCATTGAAAAGGGAGCCAAGGCGATTCTCTGTGAGAGATTGCCTAAAGACATTGTTACAGACATCAGCTATCTTAAAGTAGAAAACACGTCAAAAGCTCTTTCTTCTATAGCACACAATTATTACAACTGTCCATCAGATCATCTAAAACTAGTTGGTGTAACCGGAACCAATGGCAAAACAACAATTGCCAGCCTTCTTTATGAACTTTTCAAAAAGTTGGGTTATAAAGTTGGCTTACTTTCAACAGTTACCAACTTCATAGACACAAAAGAGGTAAAAGCCACACACACCACGCCTGATGCCATTCAAATATCAAAATTATTAAGCGAGATGGTTGAAGAAGGCTGTGAATATTGCTTCATGGAAGTGAGTTCTCATGCGGTAGATCAGCACAGAACAGGAGCTCTGAATTTCAAGGGAGGGATTTTCACCAATTTAACCCACGATCATCTAGATTATCACAAAACTTTTGATGCCTACTTAAGAGCCAAGAAAGGATTCTTTGATCAATTGGATAAAGGCTCTTTTGCGATTACAAATGCGGATGATAAAAATGGTAAAATAATCCTGCAAAATACCAAAGCACACAAGTTCACCTATTCGACACGTGCCTTTGCCGATTTTCGTTGCCAGATTCTTGAGAAACACTTCAATGGGATGCTTCTGGAAATGGACAATACCGAGTTGTGGACAAATTTCATCGGTGATTTCAATGCCCATAATCTCTTAGCTGTATATAGTACTGCTCGCCTACTCGATCAATCGAAAGAGGAAGTCTTAAAGACAATGAGCGAACTAAAATCTGTTGCAGGTCGTTTCGAGAGCATTATTTCACCCAATGGAATAATGGCAATTGTGGATTATGCCCACACACCTGATGCTCTGAAAAATGTCTTGCTCACAATCGATCAGCTTCGAACCAGAAACGAAACGGTGATCACAGTTGTTGGTGCAGGAGGCGACAGAGACAAAACCAAACGACCTCTCATGGGGAAAGTAAGTGCAGAGTACAGCGATAAAGTAATATTTACCTCAGATAATCCCCGATCAGAAAATCCGGATACCATCATTACTGAAATGAGAGAAGGTGTTACCGCTGACAACTTGAGAAAAGTCCTTGCTATTTCAGACAGGAAGGAAGCCATTCGTACAGCTGTAATGTTGGCAAAAAAAGATGATATTATTCTTATTGCTGGGAAAGGCCACGAAGATTACCAGGAAATTAAGGGTGTGAAGCACCATTTCGACGACAAAGAAATTATTAACGAAATATTTAATCAATAAACATGCTATACTATCTTTTCAAATACTTACATGAATTAGATTTTCCAGGAGCTGGAATGTTTGATTATATTTCATTTCGTGCGGCATTAAGCATCATGACCTCACTTTTTATTGCAACCGTTTTTGGTAAAAAAATCATTTACTATTTGCAAAAACAACAAATTGGTGAAATCGTAAGAGACTTGGGCTTAGCTGGTCAAATTGAGAAAAAAGGCACTCCAACCATGGGTGGACTTATTATTCTTATTTCGATACTGGTTCCCGTATTATTATTCGCAAAGCTCGAAAACATCTACATTATCCTAATGCTTATCACAACCCTCTGGTTAGGCCTGATTGGTTTTATCGACGATTACATTAAGGTATTCAAAAAAGATAAAGAGGGTTTAAAAGGGCGTTTCAAAATAGCCGGTCAAATTGGACTAGGTCTTATTGTTGGACTAACCCTATACATGAACGATGATGTGGTTATTCGTGAAAGAGCCAATTTGTACGACATAGGTACACAAACTGAGTTGGTTGATGAAGGTTTCGTTTCTGATCAGGGCAATGCCACAGCACTTACCAAAGACATAAAATCAACTAAAACCACGATTCCTTTCTTTAAAAATAATGAATTCGATTATGAAAGTCTGGTTCGTTTTGGGGGTGAATACTCCTCCCTTTTGGCATGGATACTCTTTATAATTGTAACCATATTTATTGTTACTGCTGTGTCCAACGGTGCCAATATGACTGATGGCTTGGATGGACTGGCAACGGGGACCTCCGCCATCATCGGAGCAACTCTGGGTATTCTGGCTTATGTATCGGGTCACTTGGTTTATGCTGGTTACCTCAACATCATGTACATTCCAAATTCAGGTGAGTTGGTCGTATACATATCTGCCTTTATTGGTGCAACCATTGGATTTCTGTGGTACAACTCCTATCCTGCCCAGGTTTTTATGGGAGATACAGGAAGTCTGTCACTAGGAGGTATCATTGCTGTGTTGGCGATTATAATTCACAAAGAATTATTGATTCCTGTGCTTTGTGGAATCTTCCTTGTGGAGAATGTTTCCGTAATGATGCAAGTTTCTTGGTTCAAATACACCAGAAAAAGATTTGGTGAGGGACGTCGAATATTCAGGATGGCCCCCTTACATCATCATTATCAATTAAAAGGATATCCTGAAGCCAAAATTGTAACTCGATTTTGGATTATCGGTATCTTTTTAGCAGTTATTACGATCGTGACCCTTAAAATAAGATAGATGAACAGTCAAAAAACAATAGTGGTATTAGGAGCTGGAGAGAGTGGAGTTGGTGCTGCCATATTGGCTAAAAGCAAAGGCTATGAGGTTTTTGTTTCTGATAAGGGTAACATCGACAAGAAATACAGCAAAATACTGACTGAATACAATATCCCATTTGAGGAAGGAAAACATAGCGAAGATCGAATACTTGAGGCTTCAGAAGTGGTCAAAAGCCCGGGCATTCCTGATACAGTAACTATCATTTCTAAGCTAAAAGACAAGAAGGTTCCTGTGATTTCCGAGATTGAATTTGCAGGGCGATATTCCCATGCAAAGATGATTTGCATCACAGGAAGTAATGGCAAAACAACAACAACCTTACTGATTTATCACATGCTTAAAAAAGCAGGAATAAATGTAGGCTTAGCAGGGAATATTGGCCACAGTTTGGCTCGCCAGGTTGCTGAAAATGATTTCACCCATTACGTAGTCGAGCTAAGTAGTTTTCAACTGGATGGCATGCAGCAATTTAAAGCGGATATTGCCATACTAATGAACATTACACCCGACCATTTGGATCGTTACGATTACAAAATGAAGAATTATATTGATTCGAAGTTTCGAATTCTTCAAAATCAAACCGAGAACGATGCCTTTATTTTCTGTCAGGATGACGAGATCATAACAAATGAATTGAACCAGATTTCCATTAGGGTGCAAAAACATCCTTTTAGCATATATGAGCCATTGCCCAAAGGAGCAAGTCTTATTAATGATGACCTGACTATTAAGAACGAGCATATCGATTTTAATATGAGCCAAAAAGAACTATCTCTTAAAGGAAAACACAACACCTATAACTCGATGGCAGCCGGTATTACGGGCAGTATCCTTGGTATACGTAAGGAAATCATCAGAGAAAGCTTAAGTGATTTTAAGGGTGTGGAACATCGACTTGAAAAGTTAGCAAACATTCGGGGTATCGAATTCATCAACGATTCAAAAGCTACCAACATCAACTCAAGCTGGTACGCCCTTGAAAGCATGGAAGAACCAACAGTTTGGATTGTAGGCGGCATTGATAAAGGAAATGATTATACCGAATTGATGGATTTGGTTAAGGAAAAAGTTAAAGCCATTGTTTGCTTAGGCGTCGACAATTCTAAAATACACAAAGCCTTTGATGGTGTCGTTGATACTATTGTGGATACCGAATCGATGCAGGATGCTGTGAAATCAGCTTATTTATTGGCAGAAAACGACGGTGTGGTTTTGTTATCACCAGCATGTGCCAGCTTCGACTTATTCAAAAGTTATGAAGACCGAGGCGATCAATTTAAAGAAGAAGTGAGAAAATTATAGCAGCGTATAAGAATGGGACGATTTATCAGCAATTACAAACTACAAGGCGACAAGGTGATTTGGATCATCATATTTCTTCTGTCCATCATCTCGCTGCTAGTTGTTTACAGCTCAACCGGTACTTTGGCCTACAAGGTTAAGGGTGGTAACACCTCCTATTTTTTCATCAAACAATTGGTTCTGATAATCGGCTGCTATGTCATTATATGGGTAACTCACAAAATCCCCTATCGACTCTATTCGAGTTGGGCCAATATGGGTTTATTTATCGCCATTGGCATGTTATTGCTGGCTAAAATCATTGGGGTTAACCTGAATCAGGCCTCAAGATGGATTACTATTCCTTTTATTGGTTTTAACTTTCAACCCTCAGAACTCGCAAAACTTGCACTCATACTGTTCGTATCACGGATTCTCTCTAAGTTTCAAACTGATAAAGAATGCCAAAAAGAAGCCTTTTGGAAGATCATGGCATCAATTGGTGTGGTGTGTGGAATCATTTTTCTCGATGACTTTTCAACCTCTGCCCTTTTGGGTGCAATTTGTCTGATGCTCATGTTTATTGGACGAATAGCAGCAAAATACTTGCTCGGAACAATGGGGATTGGATTGGGACTTGTCATCCTCATGATATTAATTGCTCCCATTCTCCCAGGCAGTTTCGGCCGTGTGCATACCGTGCGAAATAGAATCCTAAATTTTGTAGGGCTCGGTGAAAAACAGGAAAATAATGGCCGAAACTATCAGGTTGATCAGGCCAAGATAGCAGTGGTATCAGGAGGTGTATTTGGGAAAGGACCAGGGAACAGCGATCAACGTAATTTCTTGCCTCACCCCTACTCCGACTTTATCTATGCAATTATACTCGAAGAATGGGGTTGGATTGGAGGTTTTGGCATACTGGCTCTTTATCTTTTCCTTATCTATCGGGCAGGCTCGATCGTCCGGAAATGTGACAGAACCTTTCCTGCATTTCTCGTCATTGGCCTAAGTTTAAGTATAGTCGCACAAGCTTTAACAAATATGGCCGTATCAGTAAATTTAATCCCGGTAACAGGGCAACCTCTGCCACTGGTCAGTATGGGAGGAACCTCATTGATTTTCACCAGTGCAGCTTTAGGTATGATTTTAAGTGTCAGCCGATCAGTTAAAGAACAAGAAGAATTAAACCATGCAGAAGAATAAAATAATAGTTAGTGGAGGCGGAACCGGAGGACATATCTTTCCGGCAATTTCTATTGCCAATGCTTTAAAAGCAAAGCAAAGTGATATCGAAATCCTATTTGTGGGTGCCGAAGGTAAAATGGAGATGGAGAAAGTTCCTGCTGCAGGCTACAAAATATTGGGTTTACCTATCAGAGGTTTGCAAAGGAATTTCAGTAAAGAGAACTTGAAATTCTTCACCCGTTTATTCAAAAGTTTACGCAAGGCTAAAAATATTATTAAAGAATTCAAGCCCGACGCTGTAGTTGGTGTTGGAGGTTATGCCAGTGGTCCTTTATTGCATGCAGCAAATAAAATGGGTATTCCTTCTTTGATACAGGAACAGAACTCTTACGCAGGAATTACAAATAAACTCCTTGCTAAAAAAGCCGATAAGATTTGCGTCGCTTACGAAGGCATGGAACGCTTTTTTCCTGCAGATAAAATATTAATCACAGGAAACCCTGTAAGAAAAGATCTGGCTAATATTGAAGACTTGAAAACTGAAGCTCAGCAATTTTACAGCCTCGACCACAGGAAGAAAACATTATTGGTTATTGGAGGGAGCCTGGGAGCCAGAACCATCAACCACAGCATCATTGAAAATATTAATAAATTTAAAAATAGTGACGTTCAAGTCATTTGGCAATGTGGCAAGTTCTATCATCAGGAGATGAAAGAAAAGCTTGCTCAAGCGCAAGTTGAAAACATCTACCTCTTCGATTTTCTGGCTCGAATGGATTTGGCTTATTCCGCCGCCGATCTTGTTATATCGAGAGCAGGAGCTGGAACCATTTCTGAATTATGCCTGGTAGAAAAGGCATGTGTTTTGGTGCCATCACCCAATGTATCCGAAGATCATCAGACTAAAAATGCCATGGCACTAGTCAAGCAAAATGCGGCAATCATGATACCTGACATTGAGTCGAGAGAACGACTGGTAGAAGAATCATTATTGCTTATGGAGAAGGATGCAGAAATGAAACAACTGAGGGAAAATATAGCCTTACTGGCAAAACCCAATGCAGCAGATGAAATAGCAGATGAAATTTTAAAAATGATATCAGAAAAGATTTAATATCTGAAAGTTCAACAAACAGATACAAATTGATTCAAACACAGGCAGACCTAAACATGATGAATATAGAGGATTTTAAAAATATCTATTTTGTAGGAATTGGAGGTATTGGAATGAGTGCTATAGCACGCTATTTTCATGCTATTGGAAAGAATGTATATGGTTACGATAAAACGAAAACCATTCTGACTGGTGAATTGGAAAAGGAAGGCATTGGCATTGTATTTCACGATGGGGTGCAACATATTCCGGAAATCTATCTGAATAAGAATGAAACCTTAGTCGTATACACGCCTGCCATCCCTGCTAATCATGAGCAACTTAATTACTTCAATAAAGAGAATTTCCATTTAATGAAACGAGCTCAGGTTTTGGGTTTCCTTTCTGATTCTCTAAACGGAGTGGGCATTGCAGGCACACATGGAAAAACGACTGTTTCAACTCTGACAGCGCACATATTTAAAACATCGGCATTAGGTTGCAATGCCTTTTTAGGGGGAATTTCACGAAACTACAACACCAATCTACTCTTATCTAAAACAAGCCCCTGGGTGGTTTTAGAAGCTGACGAATTCGACAGATCCTTCTTGCAGCTCCATCCTCAAGTCGCTGTAGTCACATCTATGGATGCCGATCATCTTGACATTTATGGTGAGAAAGAAGAATTGGAAAAAACTTTTCAGGCTTACGTAAGACAAGTAAAACCCAATGGCCATCTGGTATACAAAAAGGGTCTGCCACTTGCGCCGAAGGGCATCAATCTTTACAGCTATTCTTTGGAAGAAGAAGCCGATTTTTATGCTCGAAATCTTAAATTGGTTCAGGGCTATTACCAATTCGATTTGGTACATCCTAATGGCTGCATTACAGGACTAAAACTATCCTACCCTGGAAGAATCAATGTTGAGAATGCAATAGCAGCTAGTGCTGTAGCTCTACTATGTGGAGTTAACAAAGAAGAATTACAATTGGCACTCGCGAGTTTCAATGGGGTTCGCCGACGATTCGATTACCGTATAAAAAGCGAAAAGCTGGTTTTTATCGATGACTATGCTCATCACCCAAAAGAACTTTGGGAAAGCATTTCATCCGTTAAGGCTATTTACCCTGACAAGAAAATCACGGGTATCTTCCAGCCTCATCTCTACACACGCACGCGTGACTTTGCTGAAGGTTTTGCTGAGAGTTTAGACCTATTGGACGACATTATATTGCTGGATATTTATCCGGCCAGAGAATTGCCAATTGCCGGTATCAACTCTGGTATAATTCTGGAGAAGATGAAAAAAGCAGGTAGAATCTGCTCAAAAGAAGAATTAATTGAACAAATTAGACAGAGCGAAATAGAAGTATTATTAACTTTGGGCGCTGGAGATATTGATAAACTGGTTGAACCTATTGAGCTTATTTTGAATCAAAGACTAAAATGCTAAAAAAAATCAAATCCATATTGATCTGGATGGCATTATTCGCCTACATTATAGTCACTTTCGCCTTTGTGAACAAGAAGAGTGATGCCTTGTTGGTAACTGGAATTGATATTAGCATAATGGATAGTTTGCACACGCATTTCATATCCGATTCTGACATCAAAAATTTGATTCTGAAAAATCATCCTGAATTGATAGGACAAAGTGCTAAAGAGATCGATAAAGAAGATTTAGAAAGCTTAATTAATAAAATTCCATCCGTTAAAAACACAGAAGTATATTCTTCTCTAACCGGATGTTTGAATTTTGCTATTGAACAAAGAAAACCTATTGTTCGTTTCGTTAAAGACAAGGGATTTTATATCGATGAAGAAGGCAAACGCATGCCGCTATCATCGAACTATACATCAAGGGTTTTGGTTGTTTCAGGTAACATAAAAGATCAGATAATTGAAGAAGAACTGATGCCATTAGTAAACTTTATTGCAAAAGATGAATTCTGGTCTTCTCAAATCAATCAAATCTATGTAGATTCGAATGATGAATACATTCTGATACCGAGAGTTGGAGGGCAGAAAATAGAGCTTGGAAAAATTGACAATTTCGAAAGAAAATTTGCAAAACTCTACGCGTTATACAAAGATGGGTTCTCAACCGTAGGTTGGAACAAATACAATAAGATTAATTTGAAATACGAGAATCAGATCGTATGTACAAAAAGGCATTAGGATGACTAACACGAACGAAATAATAGCTGCCATAGATATTGGAACAACCAAGATTGTTGCCATTGCGGGAAAAGTTACATCCAATGGAGAACTTCAGATACTTGGCTTGGAGAAAACCAAATCAACCGGAGTGGTTAAAGGGGTAATCCAAAATATAAACCATACCATTGAAGCCATACGCGAAGTGGTAGAAAGATTACAGAAGAATACTAATCTTAAGATCGATAAGGCATACGTAGGTATCGCCGGTCAACACATTAGAAGCTTAAAAAACCGCCAGTTTAAATACATACAGAACGGTTCCGAGATTATAACTCAGGAAGATATTGATACGATCCTGAAAGAAAATTTCAGAATACCTATTCAGGTAGGTGAGCAGATACTTCATGTTATCCCACAAGATTATGTGGTTGACAAGGATAAGGGCATCACCGATCCTTTGGGAATGGCTGGAAGAAGACTTGATGGAAACTTCAACATCATCATCGGGCGAACTGCTTCGGCACGCAATATCGAAAATTGTGTTAAAGCTGTTGATGTTGAAATTGAAGAGCTGGTTTTGGAACCTTTGGCTTCATCCCTTGCCGTTTTAACTAAGGAAGAAAAAGAAGCAGGCGTTGTTTTGGTTGATATTGGTGGAGGAACCACCGACATCACACTCTATTTCGATGGCGTCCTTCGACACACTGCAGTGATTCCTTTTGGTGGCGATGTGGTGACCAAGGATCTCAAAGAGGGCTGTCACCTTTTGCTTAAGCAAGCCGAAGCTCTAAAAGTTCAATTTGGAGAAGCTGTAGAACAATTGGCTGATGCCGATAAGGTCGTTAATATACCCCAAACAGGTGGTTGGGATCCTAAAGAAATTGCTTTTAAAACGGTAGCACAGATCATTCAGTGTCGCATGGAAGAGATCATGGATCGTGTGAAATACCAGATAGACATGACCCCATATGGCGACAAACTGGGTGCTGGTATTGTTCTTACAGGTGGCGGATCCATGTTAAAGCACCTGGATGTGTTAACTAAAGAAAGACTGGGCCATGATGTGAAAATTGGATACCCGAATGCTTCATCGTTGATAAAAGTTGACGAAACAATCAACATTCCGATGTACGCTACCAGCATTGGTCTTTTATTGAACGGGCTGAACAAACTTCAGCACAACCCGGGCGATGGAGTATCGAACCAAACTAAAACAAAAAAGAGAGGATTAAAACGATTCTTCGAAACCCTTTTTGATAATTAATATAGAATATTGGGATGACAAATTGATGTTGATCAAGAATTTCCCCTGAATAGAACAATCAAATTCTGTTCACTTTAATTTGTGATTTATTTTTAAAAACTATAAACCCAAAGTTATGATTGACGAAATACTACCAGTTGATTTCGAGGAACAAGAAGAATCAATGATCAAAGTGATTGGTGTAGGAGGCGGTGGAGGAAACGCTGTCAATCACATGTACAAGGAAGGAATCACAGGTGTTGGTTTTGTGATATGCAATACCGACTCTCAAGCTTTAATAGATAGTCCTATTCCTTTAAAAGTACAATTGGGAAAAAGCTTAACCGATGGCCGAGGTGCCGGAAACAAACCTGAAAAAGGACGTCAATCAGCTATAGAAAGCATCGAAGAAGTTAATAAACTTCTTGATGAAAAGACTAAAATGGTTTTCATTACTGCCGGAATGGGTGGTGGTACAGGAACCGGAGCTGCTCCTGTAATTGCAGAACTTGCTAAAGAAAAAAATATTCTTACCGTTGGAATCGTAACCATCCCCTTTCTCTTTGAAGGTGCGCGTCGAGTTCAACAAGCATTGGAAGGCATTGAGAAACTTGAAAAACATGTGGACGCTTTGTTGATTATCAACAATGAGAAATTAAGAACCATGTTTGGCGACTTAAAACTTTCCGAAGCTTTCGCTCAAGCCGATAGTGTCTTATCTATTGCAGCTAAATCCATTGCCGAAATCATAACCGTTCATGGCTATGTGAATGTCGACTTTGCTGATGTTGAAACTGTCATGCGCAACTCAGGCGTTGCTATCATGGGATCGGCAAGTATAGCTGGTGAAGACAGAGCCATTAAAGCTATTAAGCAAGCGCTGAACTCACCACTTCTAAACAGCAACAACATTTACGGTGCACGCAACATCCTGCTTAACATTATATCAGGTGACGAAGAAGCGACCATGATGGAGGTTACTGAAATTACAGAATATGTACAAGCTGTAGTAAGCAACGAAGTGAATATTATTTGGGGAAATGGTTACAGTGAAAATTGTAAGGATGATTTGAGTGTGACTATTATTGCAACAGGATTTTCAGACAATCCGATTCCGGAACTCAACATTCAACCCCGAAAGCAAGAGCAAAATAAAGCACCTCAACTGGAACTGATCATTGAGAATCCTGAGATGTTGGAAGCAGAAGCAAACAACAAAAAAAGGAAACCGACAGCTCCTAAGATGACAGAAATCGATCAAACTGAGGAAATAAACGAATCCTTTGAGGAAGAAGATCAAACTGAAGAAAGGGTTCCAGAAAATAAATTGAACGATTCCTATGTCAACCCTCAGATTCCGGAAACGAAAGAAAAAGAAACTAAGACTGAAAAAGCCAGTGTATGGATAAGAAACACACTTGGTTCTTTATTTGATACTGAAGACACCTCAATGTAAAATATAAAGTAAGGCAATCACTGTTGATCTAAATGAAGATGACTCCCTGGTGAGTTAAAACCGGATAAGAAAATAGGCATCTGATTTAATTAAGCATTAAATTTGCCTAATCGGCTTTGCAGTATAAATAGCAAAGTCACCACAGAAACTAATAACACAATTAAACACATCCAACAGAGGATAAATAAGATAGAATTAATGAGCGAGGAATTAATGGATTTTGGCCTGGTGGAAAACGAATCTTCAATTATTAAAGTGATTGGAGTTGGAGGAGGAGGAGGCAACGCTGTTAACTACATGTATCAGCAGGGCATCAAAGATGTTGATTTTGTCATCTGTAATACTGATGCACAAGCTTTAACAAAAAGTAAAGTCCCCCATAAAATTCAACTAGGCGAATCACTAACAGAAGGACGAGGAGCAGGAAATAAACCTGAAAAAGGAGAACAATCCGCTATTGAAAATCTCGACGATGTCACAGAGGTCTTAGCTGACAATACCAAGATGGTGTTTATTACTGCCGGAATGGGTGGAGGCACTGGAACAGGTGCTGCACCAATCATTGCTAAAGCAGCTAAAGATATGGGTATCCTCACGGTAGGTATCGTAACCATACCTTTCCGTTTTGAGGGCAGACAACGTATAACCCAAGCCATAGAGGGCATACGCAAACTAAAAGAAAGCGTTGACTCACTCCTTGTGATTGACAATGCAAAACTTTCAGAAATATATGGTGACCTTAAGCTTTCAACAGCATTCTCTAAAGCTGATGATGTTTTATCAACAGCAGCAAAAGGAATTGCCGAAATTATCACCTTGCACGGATATATCAATGTGGATTTCGAGGATGTTAAAACTGTAATGACCGATAGCGGTGTGGCAGTTATGGGATCGGCAAGTGCAGAAGGTGAAGGCAGAGCAGTAACTGCTATTCGTGAAGCATTAACCTCTCCATTACTCGACAACAACGATGTACGTGGTGCTAAATCTATTCTTCTAAATATCAGTTCGGGTACCGAAGAGGTAACCATGGACGAGGTTGGTGAAATCACTGATTACGTTTACGAAGCTGTGGGCGATAGTGGTAATATTATCTGGGGTACTGGCCAGGATGAAGCTCTGGGCAACAAGGTTTCCGTGACAATTATTGCTACAGGTTTCGACTCAGATGCGACCGAAAACCATGAGATCAATACTCAGAATGTCACCATTAACAGACCCAGTGCTTTTAAAGGAGGCAAAGGTCCTGCAAAGGTAACTGAGACTCAAAAATTACAATTGGAATTAGATCCCATGCCCGAGCAAGAGGTAAAACTTAACGAAAAGCTCGATGTAAGCAACATGAATGAGGCTGAAATCCGTGAGAACGAAGAAATTCCGGCATACAAGCGAAAACAAATTCAATTGGAACGTACAGAACCGTCTAAAATAGGCAATGTGGTTCACTTTAATCTGGACGATAACGACATTTAATACAAATCAGTATAATTCCGGATTTTCCATTTCACATCAGGATTCGGATATATACTATAATCAGATACATCATGACTTTATTAGAACAAATAAACAGTGACATAAAGGCTGCAATGAAAGCCAAAGAAAGAGAGAAATTGCAAGCGCTTAGAGCTGTAAAAACTGCTTTCACTCTTGAAATGACCAAAACCGGAAACACTGAAATTGCTGATGCTGATGCCTTAAAGATTGTACAAAAGCTAGCCAAGCAAAGAAAAGATTCAGCAGACACTTACATTACAGGTGGTCGCCAGGAATTGGCTGATGCAGAGTTAAAAGAAATGTCTTTTATCGAAGCTTACCTTCCTGCTCCAATTAGCGAAGAAGAACTAACTGCTGCCATTAAAGTCTTGATTGAGAAAACAGGAGCGAGTTCTATTAAAGATATGGGGAAAGTTGTTGGTATGGCATCGAAAGAATTAGCTGGAAGAGCTGATGGTAAAACCATCGCTGATAAGGTAAAAGCTTTACTTGCTTAATAGCGGATTTCCTAGAGAATTTATATACAAAGAGGCTGTCAAACAAATTTGACAGCCTCTTTTATATGATGCAGATTCTCTTGAACTGAGTTCAAGAAAAATTTACCAAATAAAATAACTTCTAGTCAATAGCTTCCCCCCTTATGGTAGCCGAGGTACAGCTTATTGCTTTCACCTTAACGATATCGCCAACCTTAAAGTTCTTCTTAGGGAATACAAATACCTTATTTTGCGAACTTCGACCATAAAGCTCCTGATCCGATTTCTTGGAAACCCCTTCAACCAGAACTTCAAATATTTTTCCCATATCGCTCTTGTTGCTTTCCAAAGACAACTGGCTTTGCAAGGCAATCATTTGGTCTAAACGCTTCGATTTAATCTCCTCAGGGACATTATCCTTAAGGTTCTTGTAAGCAAATGTTCCGGGGCGTTCCGAATATTTAAACATATATGAATAATCGAATTTAGCCCATTTCATCAGCTCCAGGGTTTCCTGAAACTCCTCTTCGCTTTCGTTGTGAAATCCAACAAATATATCGGATGTCAGACCACAATCGGGAATATATTTACGGATAGCCTCAACACGATCCATATACCACTCACGTGTATATTTACGTCGCATATTTTTAAGCACTTCGTTGCTACCCGATTGAACAGGCAGATGAATGCTGCGACAGATGTTTGAATACTGGGCCATTACCTTTAAGGTATCGTCGCTCATATCCTTAGGATGTGAGGTTGCAAAACGAATGCGCATAGTCGGCTCAGCCCTGGCAACCATTTCCAATAATTCTGGGAAAGTCGTTTCTGACACAGAGTTTTTAAAATGATATGAGTTCACATTCTGCCCAAGGAGGGTGACTTCTTTATAGCCTCTTTCTGCCAAATCACGAACTTCTTTCAGGATGCTCTCGAAATTACGGCTACGCTCACGACCTCGAGTGTAGGGTACAATACAATAGGTACAAAAGTTATTACAACCACGCATGATAGAAACAAATCCAGAGATAGCCGTTTCGTCAATTCTTGAAGGACAAATATCCTTATAGGTTTCGGTCAGAGACAGGTCAGTATTGATAGCCTTTTCGCCACGCTCAGCTTGTTTTACCAACATAGGTAAATCCATATAAGCATCAGGACCAACCACAATATTTACATTTTTTTCTTCCTCAAAAAGCTTTTCTCCCAAACGTTCAGCCATGCATCCAATCACACCCACGAGGAGTTTTGGATTCTTCTTTTTTAACTCACTAAACCCCTGCACACGGCCACGAACCCTTTGCTCTGCATTCTCGCGCACCGAACAGGTATTTACCAAAATCACGTCGGCTTCTGTTCTTTCTTTTGTCATTTTGAATCCATCGTGCTCCATGATGGCAGCCACAACTTCACTGTCGGCTACATTCATCTGGCAACCGTAGGTTTCCATGAATAACTTTTTACTGCTATTGTTCATTGTTTTCTCCCTATAATCCAATTTATCATCGTTCCGAATAAATATCAGAAACGTAAAATATAATGTCGATAAATACTTTAAACTGTAAGCCCCCAGTGTAACGAGACACATACAGATGCCCAGCACCCCGGGACAAATACAAATTGGTATTGTTTTTTTGTTTCGCACAAAGATACGTGATAATAAGAGATTGACAATTGGGGATACGGCAAATCTCTTAAAATAAGAAAATACGGTCCATCACACACTAAATAACGATACTCAAGTCTAATTTTCTATTGAATGATTCACTGTTTATTAAGGAAGTCAGTATAAAATTCCGATATTTATGGCTTAAATGACTTTAGTCTGTTTAAATCAGTTTCTTAATTGAAAACAAATGGATGAAATAAAGTCAGATATAGAACAATTATATTGAATCGAAATGCAAGACCAGTCAAAATCTAAGGATTTTCAAAAAATAGATCTTAAACAAGTATTTGCCAGCAAGAGTGATAAAGTAGCTAAGTTAATTCCAGGCTTTTTAATCTCTTACCTGAAACGCATCATTCATCAGGATGAGCTTAATGATTTCCTTTCGAGAAATCATCAGAAACAAGGTATTGATTTTGCCCAAAGTGTTCTGGATGAATTGTCTATCAATTTTGAGACCGAAGGACTAGAAAAATTAGACAACGAAAAACGTTACCTTTTTGTAGCCAATCACCCACTGGGTGGCCCTGACGGTATGATTCTCATCAGTATCTTTGGTAAGTATTTTAAGAGCATTCGCTTTTTGGTAAACGATATTCTGATGAATGTTGAAAACCTTAAAAATGTGTTTGTGCCGATAAACAAACACGGAGGCCAGGCCAAAGAAGCAGCTAAAATGATTGAATCGGCTTACAAATCAGATTCAACTATTTTAACTTTTCCTGCCGGACTTGTTTCCAGAAAACAGCAGGGCAAGATTGAAGATTTAGAATGGAAAAAAAGCTTTGTTATGAAAGCAAAAAAGCACCATCGCGACATTGTCCCCATTCATATCAGTGGTCGAAATTCAAATTTCTTCTACAACCTGGCAAACTTTAGAAAGTTTATCGGCCTTAAAGCCAATATTGAAATGTTGTATTTGGTAAATGAACTTTACAAGCAAAGAGGTCGTAACTTCAAGATTAAAGTTGGCGAACCTATCCCCTACGAAAGCCTTGACAGAAGTTTGAATCACAACCAATGGGCTAAGAAAATAAAAAAACAGTGTTACGATCTTGCTGACTAAGTATATTCAAGTCACAAATCCACAAGAAGCATTATATTTGCAGGAATTTAAAAGCAAGAGCATCCTTTCAAACCGACAATTTCTATTGAAAATGTTCTTAAATTCGCTTATATTGCTAATAATACAATATAACCGAAATTGTTGTTTCTGAGTTTCAGAATCCGATTTCGAATATCGCCCCCTAACTAAAAGAAAACAGATGAAAGATATTATCCCACCGGTAGAACGAGAGCTCCTTGAAAAAGAACTTACCGAAGAACGATTTGTACGAAAAACCAATAAGGGATCGAATGAGATTTATTGTTTTACTCACCACGACTCGCCAAACCTCATGCGTGAAGTAGGCCGTTTACGTGAAATTACATTTAGAAAAGCCGGAGGCGGAACTGGAAAAGAAATCGATATCGATCACTTCGACTTAGATGAAAAACCCTATCACCAACTCATAGTCTGGGATCCTAGTGCAAAAGAAATTCTGGGAGGTTACAGATATATTCTCTGCAAAGATGCTCACGTAAATGAACAAGGTGATTTAGAATTAGCCACTTCCCGTTTGTTCGATTTTTCTGATGAATTTAAAACAAAATTTATTCCAGGTATGATTGAATTGGGACGCTCATTCGTTCAGCCTGAATATCAGTCCATACTAAAAGGACGTAAAAGTCTTTATGCTTTGGATAATTTATGGGATGGACTCGGGGCCTTAATTGTAGAATATCCTGAGATAAAATATTTCTTTGGTAAAGTGACCATGTATCCCCATTTCAACAAAGAGGCTCGCAATCATATCCTATATTTTATGAACCGCATGTTTAATGATCCGGACAAACTAGCCTGGCCATTGAACCCTTTAAAAACTGACGCCGATACAGAGGCCATGGATGCCACATACAACGGGGTTGATTTTAAGGAAAACTATAAGATATTATCGAGAATTGTGCGTGAAAATGGAGCAAATATTCCCCCACTAATTAATGCCTACATGGGCTTATCACCATCAATGAGAAGTTTTGGCACAGCCGTTAATACACACTTTGGTGATGTTGAGGAAACAGGTATCATGATTACAATCGAGGATGTGTATGAGAACAAAGTTGAACGTCATATTTCTTCTTATCTCAATTTCCTAAAAATTCGTTTCCCAAAAACAAATTTCCACCTTTTTGGAAGAAAACATTAATCAATAAACGATTCCCGAATTCAGTTTTCTAATTGGTATTCAAAATAAAAAAAGTCATCCAATGCAATATTGGATGACTTTTTCAATTTTATAGTATGTCAAATAATTTTCAAGAGCCTTCAAACTCAAGAATTATTATTTTTAATAGGCTCTCTTATCGCTTCCTTCAACATAGTTGATAAACGAAGTATTCACAACCTTATTACCTCCCGGAGTTGGATAGTTTCCAGTGAAATACCAATCTCCATTGTTTTCAGGACAAGCCAAGTGAAGGTTTTCAACAGATTGGAAAACAATTTTAACCTCAGCATTCATATTCTCAGGCGTCAACTGTTGTGAAATTTTATCAGAAATCTCTTCAGCTGTAAATGGCTTGTAGATTTCTTTCACATAGTTCATCACCTCTTCCTTAGGTAAGTTTTCCTGAGCTTTACATTTCTGATAGACTTCATCTATAATGTGAGTCATATTTTTGTCCTTAAGCAATTGAATGGCTGCATTAAAGGCACAAAAATCTCCCATTCTGGTCATATCAATGCCATAACAATCAGGGTAACGAATCTGAGGAGCTGAAGAAACAACAACAATTTTCTTAGGATGTAATCGATCCAATATTTTTAGGATACTCTGCTTAAGAGTTGTTCCACGAACAATAGAGTCATCAATAATAACCAAATTATCAACATCATTACGAACAATACCATAAGTCACATCATAAACATGACCGACCAAATCGTCACGACCGGCATCACCAGAGATAAAGGTTCTTAGCTTAACATCCTTAACTGCGATCTTCTCGACACGAGGTTCAACCGAAATAATCTCTTGTAGTTTTTCCTCTGTCCACGAGCCATTCAGTTCATGAATTTTACGCTTTTTATCCTCCGTCAAGTGATTACGAACGCCTTCCATCATACCATAGAAAGCAGTTTCAGCGGTATTCGGTATAAATGAGAAAACGGAATTTTCGATATCATGATCGATGCTATCAAGAATAGCAGGAGTCAGTAATTCACCCAATTTCTTTCTCTCCAGGTAAATTTCTTTATCACTGCCTCGTGAAAAGTAAATTCGTTCGAAAGAACATGATCTTCTTTGTTGAGGCACACGAACAGGCACCTCTTCAACTGCGCCATTCTTACTAATAATCACACCATTACCCGGATCAATCTCCTTGATTTTATCAGCTCGTACATTTAAGGCTGTTTGAATCACTGGACGTTCTGAAGCTACCACCACAATTTCATCATCCTGATAATAGTATGCCGGACGTATACCCCATGGATCACGAATCACAAATGAATCGCCATGTCCAAACATACCTGCAATAGCATATCCACCATCCCAATCACGACTGGCTCTGGCCAGGACATCCTGTACATTTAGATTCTCTTCAATCAATGGTGAAATATCCTGAGCTGAGTAACCTTCGTTCTTATATTGTCTGAATTTCTGCTGATTTTCCTCATCAAGGTAGTGTCCTACTTTCTCAAGAATAGTAACGGTATCGGTGTAATCACTTGGACTTTGTCCCAGCTCTACCAACAAATTAAACAACTCATCAACATTGGTCAGGTTGAAATTACCTGCTAAAACCAAGTTACGCGAACGCCAGTTATTTTCACGTTTTACAGGGTGAACAAAATCGATACTGTTGCGCCCAAAAGTTCCATAACGTAGGTGTCCTAAATACACTTCTCCTGCAAACGGCACATTCTCTTTTGCCCATTTCGCATCCTCAAACTTTTCCGGATTTGTTGCTTTAACAGTAGCCAAATCGCCATATATACTATCGAATACCTCTTTTATGGGTTGATTCCCATTGGAGCGATGACGATTAATATATTTCGTTCCTGGTTGTTGATCGATTTTTATACTTGCGGCTCCAGCTCCTTCTTGTCCTCTATTGTGTTGCTTCTCCATCAAAAGACAAAGCTTTTGAATTCCATATTGCCAGGTCCCATACTTTTCCTGATAATACTCAAGAGGTTTACGCAAACGGACTAAAGCAATTCCGCACTCATGTTTAAGTTGATCACTCATTTCGATTTATTATAATGGTTATTTAGTATTCCTATATCTCTAACATAAAGGACAATTCAGATTGTACCTTACATTTTTTTCAATAAAAAAACCGCTTGGAATTATCCAAGCAGTTCAATATTATTCTATATCCTCTATTACAGCATCAGTTTTTTCCTCTATCTCCAGATCAATCAAACTGATTTGATCCTTCACGACATAGCAATAGGGGTAAATTTTTACGCATTGTTTGTACAAGTACATCGCTTCAAACTTATTCCTGAAATTTCCTATTCTAACTCTGAAATCAGGTGCCTGATATTTTACATACACTCTTTGGTCAGGAAATCGTGCCTCAAGATCCTCTCTTATCGAAAAAGCCTTTTCTCTATCACGTCCTCCTCCAGAGAAAATCTGTATGCGATAGCCTAAAAATCCCGGAGCTTCTGAATTCACATCCTTATCAATCTTAAGCATTTCATCAATTCGATAATCCTGAATAATGCTTACTTTACCTAAGCCAACAACATCCTGTCTCAATCTCTCAATATATTCCAGATTACCAGAATATGGCACAGCTTTAGGCAAAAGGATCGTATCCTGAAGCATTAAGTCAAGAGCGTCTGTGTCTTGATTTGCATCTTGAACTTGAGCATTAAGTGATGATATACAAAAAGCAAAAACAAGTATAAGTAAAGAAAAAGGATACTTCATCTTAAATGTATTTTTTCCAAATCTGATAATTCTTACAAATCTTTGCCTACTACAACTTCATATCAGACAAATAGATCTGATTATCAACACCTTTTATAGACAAAGAATAGTTTCCAAAAATAATCAAAAATATCAAGCTTCAAATATAATTTAACGTTTGATAAGATTTCTCTCAATCTTCTTTATATATCAGCAACTACACCCATTCATATCACTATACAAATCAGCAATTTAAGAACATCACTTAGATTTAAATTTTATGGAATCCTGAATTAAGAAATTTAGCGTTAATAAGGAAAGAAGCCAACTGAATTAGCAAAAAGAAATAGAATATTCCACTCCCAAAGGAGTGACTGTTTTTTTATTGTTTTACAAAAGAATAGTAAACAGGCTTGGGTAGAGGGAAAAGAAAAAGGATGGTAACCACAACCATCCTTTCTTCTAACTATTAACCAAAATTTTTAATTTTGCAGATTGTCTCAAACGATTCAATCTTCGACAACAAAAATAAGATCTATAAATTAAACACAACATTATAATAGCGAAAATTCAACATAAATGCCCTATAACATATTATCAATCAAGTTGACATTATTTTTCAAATACGGCTATTTATAATCAAAAATCATAAAACGCTAATCCGTTCATTGTCCTGACTGTGTCAAAAAAAGTTCTGTTTATAGATCATCGAATTAAGATATCAAAAACTCTCCATTGAAATATAATGGTGTGAAAACACATCTATCTTTCCCTTTTACTCCTTTCTATCTCCGTTAAAGATTGTTAAGCATGAAATACCCGATAAGTATTTTTCTATATTTGTATCTATGAGTAAAAAATACATTTGGTTAGTAACAATAGTCTTAGCAATTTCTTTGTGCGGAATGATCTTGATTCAGATCAAGTATTATCAGTCTACTGCAAAAATTAAGGAAGATCAATTTATACTAACAGTCAGCAAAGCATTAGACCAGGTTGTCTCCAAAATGGAATCAGATGACGTGGCTAAAAGCATACTCGAAGGAGATTACAGCAATTACTCGAATGGCATTGTGAAAGGTGATGCTAAAATCAACAGCTCCGGTCTTAATATTAACATTCCTATTAATATCGATCCGGGACAACATCAGAAAGCTCAAGTAAGTGTTTACTCTGAAAACCGTGTTCTTTTTAAAACAGAAGCTGAAATCAATTCGAAAAACATAACTGATTTATCGAAGAAAGCACACGCTCTGCAATCGAAATTTACCCGCAAAATGATGGGAAACAAACTCCAGTTGCCTCAGCTTGCAGCACAAATGGCCAGGGCAAGCATGCCCCTTAAAGATAGGGTTGATTTGAATTCTCTTCAAAAAATCGTACAAGAGAAACTGAAGGATAATGGGATTAAGCTGGATTTTGAATTTGCAGTAAAATCGGAAAATAAATTCGAAAAAACATCAAAAGATTACTTTAACTATAAACATCAGGAGAAATACAGCAAACAGCTGTTTTCCAACGACATGTTTCCCAACTCACACTACCTGTACATCTACTTCCCGGGGATGCACAGGTACATTATCAAGTCGTATACCATGTTGTTACCATCAATGGTATTGTCTCTGATATTGATTTTGTGTTGTGCCATGACTATTTACATCATATTCAGACAGAAGCGTTTATCTAAAATTAAAAACGACTTCATAAACAATATGACACATGAATTCAAGACGCCAATCTCAACTATTTCATTAGCATCACAAATGTTAAGGGATAATTCGGTAACATCAACTGCCTCGAGTATAGATCAAATGGCAAAAATTATTAATGATGAAAGCCGTCGATTGACCTATCAGGTTGAGAAAGTATTACAAATGGCCATTTTTAACGAAGGCCGTTTGAAATTAAAATTGAAACCAATCAATATTCATCAGATAATTGAAAATCTTATGCCTAACTTCACCATAAGGGTAGAAGATAAAAAAGGAAATACCTATCAGCATCTCGATGCCAGTGAAGATCTGGTGATGCTTGATGAAGTGCATATAGGCAACGTTTTTTCTAACCTTTTGGATAATGCAATAAAGTACAGCAACGGTGCTCCGGAAATCAGCATCAGTACTCGAAATAAAGATAAAGGAATCGTGGTTGCCATTACCGATAACGGCATTGGCATCTCAAAAGAAGATCAGAAAATGGTTTTCGAACGATTTTTTAGAGTCCACACAGGAAATGTACACGATGTGAAAGGCTTTGGATTAGGTTTATCCTATGTAAAAAGAATTACCGACGCACACGGAGGACATGTAAGTGTTGACAGTAGCCTGGGTAAAGGCACAAAATTTGAAGTATACCTGCCATTTAAAAAATAGACATTATGGAAAAAGAAGTTAAAGTTTTATTGGCTGAAGACGATGCAAATCTCGGCCTTTTGCTTAAAGAATATTTAGTAGCAAAAGGCTACTCAACAAACCTATGCGAAGATGGCGATAAGGCCTACGATGCATTTTTAAAGAACCCTTACGACATCGGTATCTTTGACGTCATGATGCCTCATCGCGATGGTTTCACCTTAGCAAAAGACATTCGTCTGATTAACTCTGAGATTCCAATTATCTTTCTTACCGCAAAATCGATGAAAGATGATGTATTGGAAGGTTTCAAGCTTGGTGCGGACGATTATATGACCAAACCTTTTAGCATGGAAGAGCTTTTGGTACGCATCGAAGCAGTATTAAGAAGAACAGGTGGTAAATCAGAAAGCAAACAAGAAGAGTTCAAACTTGGACGTTTCCTTTTCGATTCGAAAAAGCAATTGCTACACGATGGTGACAAAGCAATTAAACTAACAACAAAAGAATCGGAGTTATTGAAACTCCTTTGCAATAATGTCAACAATGTTTTGGAGCGTAACTTCGCACTTAAGACCATTTGGCTGGACGATAACTATTTTAATGCCCGAAGCATGGATGTGTATATCACCAAGCTTCGTAAACACCTGAAACCTGAACCTAAAATCGAAATTATTAATGTTCATGGTAAAGGTTACAAATTGATTATGTAATTTGATTAATTTTTAATCAGAAAGAAACCCCAAAGTTTAGGCTTTGGGGTTTCTTTTTTTTCAAAACCTACTAACTTTGTAGTAGAAAGTTTGAAGTTTAAATTTATTCTACTATATTTGTAGTAGATAGTGAATTCAAAATCTGATATTGCAATTAAATAGAGTACAGTTATGAAACAAATGACGAAGGCAGAAGAACAAGTAATGCAAATATTGTGGGAACTCGAAGAAAGCAATGTGAGAAGTATTGTTGACAAATTTGATACACCTAAACCTGCTTATACTACTGTCGCAACTGTTTTAAAAGTTCTTGAAAAGAAAGGTTTCGTTACTAAAATTCCTCAGGGGAAGACACACTTGTTTATTCCACAAATCACAAAGGAAGAATACTCAGGCCACCAAATGGGGAGTTTATTAAAGGATTATTTTAATGGCTCTTTCTCGAAAATGGCCTCCTTCTTTGCCAAGGAAAATAACCTGAGTATTTCCGACCTGGAAGAGATGATAGAGATAACTAAAAAAGAAATTAACAAAGATAAATGATATGAACGACCTGTATATTTATCTCTTAAAGTCATCGGCTGCTCTGGCCCTGTTTTATGGAATTTATCATCTCTTTTTACAGGATGAAAAATTCTATAGGGCGATTAGACTTTATCTTGCCTCTTCACTGCTAATGGCTTTCATATTGCCTCTTATAAAGATGAAATATGAAGTCGCTGCATCTGCCAGTAACTCGAATATTGTTATACTACTTAACTCGATCAATCTAAAAGCTGAAGCAAGTAACGCAACTAGCTTATTAGATGATATATCATTAACTCAAATCTTTATTGGGTTTTACGCTTTTGTTTGTTTCATCCTGATCATTAAATCTATTATTAGAATGAGTCAGACTCAAAAGATTATCAGAAATAACCCAAGAGACGAATATGAAGGACAAGAATTAGTGAAAGTTGATAAGGATACACCTAATTTCTCTTTCCTTGGAAAAATTGTAATCAATAATGAAGACTATAATACCGAATCATTTAGAAATATTATAGCACACGAAAAAGTACATGTAGAGCAAAAGCATTGGATCGATCTGCTTTTGGTGGAACTAACAACAATTTTATTGTGGTTTAACCCTTTTGCATGGCTATTTGAGCGCGCTATAAAACAAACGCATGAATTGTTAGCTGATGAAGGAGTTATTGCGCAAGGCTGCAACATCGGACAATATCAGGCGAGTATTTTAAACCAAATAATGGGTGTTGAAGTAATGGGTTTAGCCAATAACTTCAATTACTCCATTACTAAAAAACGAATGATAATGATGACGAAAACCAATAGTTCGAAAAGCAGAATGCTAAGACTTCTGTTTATAATTCCGGCAATTGCTATTGCTTTGACACTGAACTTGAAATGTACTTCAGAAAATGAGGCTCCAGTAAAAGAAGAGGTTATTGAAATTATTAAAGCAGATCAAGCCACAGTTAAGTCGGAGGTTGAAAATGAAGAGCAAATTTTTGTTGTATGCGAAGATATGCCTCAATTCCCTGGTGGAGAAAAAGCTCTGATGACCTGGATTTCCCAGAATGTAAAATATCCTGAAATTGCTCAAAAAAATAGTATCGAAGGACGTGTTTATATCTCTTTTGTAGTTAATAAAGATGGTGGTGTCGATCGTGTAAAAGTTATCAGAGGAACCGAACCTTCATTAGATGCTGAGGCACTTCGTGTTGTTAGTTCGATGCCAACATGGATACCTGGGAAGCAAAGAGGAAAAACAGTAAGTGTCGCTTATACAATTCCTATCAATTTTGCATTGAAATAAAAAAGAAGATTTTATACGTTTCAGTATGTCATAAAAAAAGCTCTCTGACAGTTCGTCTGAGAGCTTTTTTCTATTTATTCTTTCTTGCTTTTTCCATAATGACATCTTGTACGGGTCGCTTCTCAATTTTCGAGTCCAACCAAGAGATCAGATCCAGATAAAGAAAAGCACGCTTTTCAAATGGATCATTTACCCATTGCATTAAATCGTTTCTCGACCTTATAAATTCCTCTTTTAACTGATCGGGACTAATAACGCTTAAACGTCGAATAAAACGAAGAATGTATTTCTGCACTTCTTGTAAATCCTCCATCTTCCCTAAAAAACGGTAGGTCGATCGAATTTGATAATCCAGATGATCGGTATGTTCAAGCTCGTAGTGACTGATCAGGTTAAGTATTCGGGCAAAACAGTGGATATCGGAACGAAGCGAGGTATCTTTTTCATCGATAATCTTATTCAGATATTTTATAGCTCCCTTATAATCGCCACAGCCAAAATACAGACAGGCTATTTTGTAATAAAACACCAAATTGCGATGCTTATCCAGGCTAAACTTATTGGCATCAATAAAGGCCTCAATCTCAGGAACAATTGCCGTTCCCTTCTTGAATTGGCCCTCCATAAAATACTGGTTAATCTGATGCATAAAGGAGAACTGCTGCTGCAAAATACTGAGGTTCGAATTAGCTTTAACCTGCTCTTCTGATTCAAGCCCTTTAAGGAGTTTTAAGCTCTTTTTAAATTTACTCAGGTGATTGGTATAGAACAAGGCAACCAATACATTATTTAAGGCTTTAAGGTACAAATCACACTGGCTTGTGATCATATGAGGATTCAGTTGAAATAAATCCACCCACTTTTGGGCGTACTTATAACACATTAAGAAATCCTGAATAATTAAATAATACCACACATAGGACTGAAAGAGATAAAGCTTTTCGTAAAAGCTCAACTTTTCCATATCCACAGATTGAAGGTTGGCATTAAAAAATTCACGAACCATTAATAAATCCTTATCGTTACGGGCATATCCCACTTTCAGATACAGGGCATACAAACGAATAGCCATGTTTGAGAAATAAATGGTTCCACCCATCTCCTGGTTAAGCACTTTTGATTCCGAGGTTATTTCATCAGCTGTCGTCTCCATACTCTTAGTGATGTACTGAGATTCAATCAACTTCTCGAACTCAACTATTTCGAGTTGCAGAAGTTTACGTTCATACTTCTCAGCCAATACCTTACTCTTATCAAGTAGCCTTAGGCTTTGTTGATACAAACCTTTATTATACAAAACTTTGGCATGATCGATTTGCTCACGAATACTGATACTGACATCGTGATTAACCTGAGACAATCGCAAACTGGTCAGTAGCTGTTTGTAGAGATGAGCTTTTAAATTAGGGAGTTGCGAGAGCTTTATATCCTTAGCTCGTTTAAATATTAGTTCCTCTTTATAGCTCTCCATTTTATCAATAGAGTCGAAAACCTGAATAAATTTACTCTCCTTTCCACTACCAATACGATTGGCATAGAGTTTAAAATTCCTCTTTTCCGACTTGCTCATCGACTTAATAAGCTGAAATAAGGGTTCAATTTGATGCTTAGACATAGTAGCGTTTTTTTCCGTATCTATTTAACAAACAAGACTTTCATCGCACAAAAGAACTTTGAAGCTCGGAAATTATCAATAAATATGATTTCCTGAGCCTAAGCTATGTGCTAAATTTGAATCGTTTTTGAAAATTAATACAGACAGCAACATAGGATATGCGTTCAAATTTAATAAAATTCGACAAACCAGCTCTAACGAATGAGTTTGAAATTATTTCTAACAATAAGAGAATGAAGCAAAGTCTTCATAAATTGATGTTAGATAAACTTTCTGGAATTCTAAGTCAGGATACTGATAAAGGAATGGCATTGATTGAACAATTGCTTAGCAAAGAAGAGATGGAAGATTTTAGATCTGATATCAAATCTAAATTATCGAAGGCAAGCCTAAGCCAGTCTGTAAATTACAACAGGCGATTAGACACCCTAAAATCAAGTTTCGAAGGCCTTTCAGCCGACAGTATTCTGTAGGGTATATGAGGTATCTGATTCAGATATCCCTAATTTGCCAATAAACTGAAACCATTTGCAATTGATCCGTCAGTTGCTCAAAATATCAATCCCTTTTGATTGTTGAGTCTTATCTACCTGAAGCAATAATAGCTAATAACCACTTTGCACACTCGTTGATATTATAGACTCTTACCATCAAAAGATATTGATGCAGATGTATACTAACAGGTTCCCCTCTGTTTTTATTCATCTAATTATTAACCAAATCTGGAGAATGCTAAGTAGTGAAGATTTTGAAAGAATTGCTTCGTAGGGTCATGTTAGATATGATGATGAATCATCCCTTCTGTTAGAATTAGTAGTTTATTTCTGAAGCTTTAATTTCTTATCCGATCACTTAGATTCTTCGAGGTTTAAGCCTTGAATTAAATCCCTATTTTTAAGAATAATCGAACAGAAAAAGGGGCAGTCTCGTCACTTATTTACCTAAAATATTTGTTCTATTTCAACTCCGCAAGTTAAATAAATTGTTTCTCTCGATTAACAAAAATAGGAACTCAACTTTTCAAAAAAAATCACACATTGCAAGACTTATAGCAGGAGATAAACGCAAAAACTATTTCTAATATAAAACGAATATTTCTTTAAAATCCCTCTTCTTAATTTTCACCTTACATTCTTTAGAAAAATCAATGAGCATCTTTTTTTAGGCCTTTATCATCACTATTTTGTATTTCAAAGAAAACTTAAACTTATTGGGTTACTTTTTCTCATAAAAGGGAATTAATGAGATGACAGGTATTGTTTCATGTTGATTAAAAAAAGACAGATAAGTGAAGGAAAGGAAATTAAAAAATGCCCAGATTTATTCGATTTGGGGTTTCAGCATTATTGCAATAGGCGTATTAGTACAGTTTTTCACAAACAATAAAACCTATGTTTATTCTTTGTTAATTTTAGGATCAAGCATTTGTTTTTTTGCTTTAATAAAAGCCATTCGAAATTTTAAATAAAGCCCTTAAAATTTCTCAATGATCCAGACTAGAATTAATATTACTATTTGAAATTAGCCCACTTTCATATTAGAGCCCCAAAACATTAAACTTTAAGATTATTGGTCCAAAATTCTATACTTCCCCTTTAAATCATTTTTTTTTATTTGTGGAACACACAGTTTAAGATAAGGTGCTATTACATCACATCCTTTTAGAATAAACCCTCATTCTACTCTCTAATCAAAACATTAGGTTTTAAGGCCTTACCCATCTTGTCTAATCCAAGGAATTGAATACCTTTGTAGATTGATTAGGAAGCTCCGTAAAACAAGTTGAATCAGTCGTAAAAAGATGGAGTTTCAAGCATTATCTAATTTGATTTTTGAAGATGAAGAATATTCGTAATTTTTGCATAATAGCCCACATCGACCACGGAAAAAGTACTCTTGCTGACCGATTGTTGCAAGTAACTGAAACTGTCAGCGAACGCCAACAGCAAGCTCAAGTACTGGACGATATGGATTTGGAACGTGAACGAGGGATCACCATTAAGAGTCATGCCATTCAGATGGATTATAAAGCAAATGGAGAAAATTATGTCCTTAACCTGATTGACACCCCCGGACACGTCGATTTCTCTTATGAAGTTTCAAGATCGATTGCTGCCTGCGAGGGTGCCCTATTAATTGTTGACTCTACTCAAGGGATACAGGCACAAACCATCTCCAATCTATATTTAGCAATTGAGCAGGATTTGGAAATCATTCCTATACTGAATAAAATTGATTTACCTAATGCCGATCCTGAAGAGGTAAAGGATCAGATTGTTGATCTTTTAGGTTGCGACAGAGACGAAATTTTATCAGCTAGTGGGAAAACGGGAGAAGGTGTTCCTGAAATATTAGAAGCTGTTGTTGATAGAGTTCCTTCTCCAAGTGGGGATAAAGCTGAACCTTTACAAGCCTTAATCTTCGATTCCACATACAATGCTTTTCGCGGCATCATTACCTATATTAGAATAATGAATGGTGAAATTCGAAAAGGTGATATGGTGAAATTCCTTAATACCGATAAAGAATATTACGCTGATGAAGTTGGGGTTCTGCGTCTTGAACGAGAACCTCGAAAAATATTGAGTACAGGAGACGTTGGCTATATCATATTGGGGATAAAAACGTCTACTGAAGTTAAGGTAGGAGAAACCATTACCAACAAGGAAAACCCTTGTGAAAAAGCCATTGAAGGATTCGAAGAGGTGAAACCTATGGTATTCGCCGGAGTTTATCCTATCGATAGTGAAGACTATGAAGACTTGCGTGCTTCAATGGAAAAATTAAAACTAAATGATGCTTCCCTTACTTTTGAGCCTGAATCATCATTAGCACTTGGTTTTGGTTTCCGTTGTGGTTTCCTTGGTCTTTTACATATGGAAATCATACAAGAACGATTGGATCGTGAGTTCAATATGAACGTCATTACAACAGTTCCTAACGTATCGTATATTGCACATACAAAAAAGGGTGATGTTTACGAAATGCATAACCCTTCGGACATGCCTGATCCTAATTCATTGGAATTTATTGAAGAGCCCTTTATTCGTGCACAAATCATTACTAAATCAGAATTTGTTGGTTCATTAATGACGCTTTGCATGAGCAAACGAGGTATGATGACCAACCAACAATACCTAACCAGCGATCGCGTCGAGTTAACCTACGAGATGCCATTGGGAGAGATTGTATTCGATTTCTACGATAAACTGAAAAGTATATCGAAAGGCTATGCCTCCTTTGACTATTTCCAAATTGGTTTTAAACCAGCAAAACTGGTAAAGCTGGATATTCTCTTGAATGGTGAAGGTGTGGATGCGCTTTCAACTCTGATTCACTTCGACAATGCCCAAAGCTTTGGTCGTAGAATGTGTGAGAAATTAAAAGAACTAATCCCCCGTCAGCAATTCGACATAGCTATTCAAGGTGCGATTGGTGCAAAAATTATCTCTCGTGAAACGGTAAAAGCTGTACGTAAAGATGTAACCGCGAAATGTTACGGTGGTGATATTACCCGTAAACGTAAGCTGCTTGAAAAGCAAAAGAAAGGTAAGAAGAAGATGAAACAAGTAGGTAACGTTGAAGTTCCTCAAAAAGCATTCCTTGCAGTACTAAAGCTTGATTAATTAGGATTTATCCTAAATCAGATATATTTAAACCCTTCGATTTTTCGAGGGGTTTTTATTTGTCATCTATTCTGGTATAAAATAGCAACATTAAGGTTTCCTTAACTCTTTTTAGCCAAAGCTTAACGACTTTTATATGAAGCAATTCCTAGTTTTGGAATAGATATTTATTCGAAACTAAACTTTAGGAATTATGAAACAACTATCGATACTACTATTAATGATTAGCATGGCCTTACTTAGCTCTCAGGCTACTTTTGCACAAGACACTATTAAAAAGAAAGAAGCAAAGATTAAGATTTTTATTAATAAAGATGGAAAATCTACAAAGTTTGACACAATCATTCGTGAGTTTAATAATCACAAAGATCTCATAAGAATTATCAAATCTAAAAATTTACCTGATTCACTTTTCGAAGCTTTCGAAGGGGATGATTTTATGTGGTTTTCAGACGATGATAACTCTCATGGTAAGCACAAAGTAATCATCAAAAAATACGTGGATTCAGATTCCTCTCATCACGGAAAAATGAGACGCAGCTCAAGGACTCATATCAAAACATTCATCACTGATGATGATGAGAACATAATTATAAGTGAAGGTGACGGTGAGCACAAAACCATCAAAATCGAAATCATAGACGAAGATGGGAATATCCATAAGAAACATTCAGATGGGAAAAAGGTTTTTATCATTAAAGAGGATATCGATCTAGACATCTCCGAAGATGGCGATGTAAAAATCATCAAGATAGAGTGCAAGTCTGATCATGATGAAGATATTGATATAGAAGTCGAAGTTTCAGAAGATGGTAAAACCACAAAAAAAATTAAGAGAAAAAAAAAGAAAGCCGAGAAAACAGAGAAAAAGGAAAAATAGACTTACAACTCCATTAAAGACAAAAGAGGATGATAGCTCACTATCATCCTCTTTTGCTCTGCAAGCAGAATAAAATAAATTAACTACATCAAACAATTGAATAGAATACTATTCAAGCTATGCTGTAGCCACCAAAGGTTCCTCTAGTCGTGTTAAGGCTTCTTTCGCTGCCTTTTGCTGAGCTTCCTTCTTAGATGCACCAACACCTTTTCCCATCATGTTTTTCTCAACCTCTACTTCTGAAATGAAAACAGGTAATTTCATCACCTTGTCTAATCCATCTTCACGCGTATCAAAAACGACATCTTTCTTATTTTTTTGAGCCCACTCAATGAGCTTACTCTTAAAATTTGTTTCAACTGTAACCACTTCTTCAATATTGATGTAGTTACGAAAGATTTTGTCTTCAATAAAAGTCTTGGTTACAGAATACCCCTGATCAAGATAAATTGCTCCTATCAGAGCTTCGAATGCGTCACCGTAAATATGCTTGTTATTATTCAGATTGACATTCGACATGACTTGTTTGTCCAATCCAATTGCCAGTGCCAGTTTATTTAAAGATTCTCGACTAACAATTTTCGATCGGATTTGAGTAAGAAATCCCTCACTCTTATTGGGAAAGTATTTGTAAAGAATATCAGCAGTAATAGATCCTAAAATGGCATCTCCTAAATATTCAAGACGCTCATTATTCTTAGGCACACCATCCTTACAAGGAATGGATGCTGATTTGTGTACTAACGCAAGTTCGTACAAATCGATTTTATTGGGCGTAAAGCCCAATAGTTCAAAAGACAATCCATAAAACTCCCTCTTTGGTAAGAAACGAAGTTTTATGGATTGAATAATAGATTTAATCACAAATTATTCAGTAAAAGATTTGAAAATTACTGAAGCATTGTGTCCACCAAAACCAAACGTGTTGCTTAAAGCAGCTCTGATAGGGCGCTCTTGAGCTTTGTGTAGAGTAAGGTTTAATTTTTCATCAATTTCAGGATCTTGTTCTCTGTGATTGATCGTTGGCGGTACAGTAGAGTTTTTAATAGCTAGAATACTAGCGATAGCTTCAACTGAACCGGCAGCTCCCAAGAGGTGACCTGTCATTGATTTTGTGGAACTAATGTTCACTTTGTATGCATGCTCACCTAAAACAGTTTTAACTGCTCTCAATTCAGGAATATCGCCTACTGGAGTAGATGTTCCATGAACGTTGATGTAGTCTAATTCGTCAGGTTGCATATTAGCGTCGCTAATAGCCATTTTCATAGCATTAATAGCACCGCGTCCTTCTGGATGTGTTGCTGTCAAGTGATAAGCATCACCAGACATCCCGCCACCAACAACTTCAGCATAAATCTTAGCACCACGAGCTTTAGCGTGTTCATATTCTTCAAGAATAAGAGCACCAGCTCCTTCTCCCATTACAAAACCATCACGGGTTTTACAAAATGGACGAGATGCTTGAGTATACTCATCGTTGTTAGTTGAAAGGGCCTGCATTGAGTTAAATCCACCTAATCCCGCTTCATTAATCGAAGCTTCTGAACCACCTGATATAAAAATATCAGCTTTACCCAAACGGATATAGTTCATTGCATCAATCATAGCGTGAGTGGAAGAAGCACATGCAGAAACTGTACCGTAGTTCGGTCCCTGGAAACCATATTTCATAGAAATATGACCGGCAGCAATATCAGAAATCATCTTAGGAATGAAGAAAGGAGAGAAACGAGGAGTTCCGTCCCCGTTTGCATATCCTGTTACTTCATCTAAGAAAGTCTTAATTCCGCCAATTCCAGAACCCCAAATTACTCCGGCTCTTGTTAAATCTTCTGCCTCCAAATCGAAACCAGCATCCCCGATTGCTTCTTTAACAGCAATTAAAGCATACTGTGTATAAAGATCGAGTTTACGAACTTCTTTGCGATCGAAATGCGCTTTAGGGTCGAAGTTTTTAACCTCGCAAGCGAACTGAGTCTTGAATTTTGAAGCATCGAACTGGCGAATCTTATCAGATCCACTCACTCCGTTCTTCAAACTCTCCCAATATTCAGCAATATTATTACCGATTGGGTTAATGGTTCCAAGACCAGTTACTACTACTCTTCTAAGTTCCATAAAAAAGGTTCTGGGTTAATTAATTACTTAGCGTTTTCTTCGATATAAGAAATAGCGGCACCTACAGTCCCGATGTTTTCAGCTTGATCATCTGGAATAGCGATGTTAAATTCTTTCTCGAATTCCATGATTAACTCAACGGTATCCAATGAATCAGCTCCTAGGTCGTTAGTGAAGCTAGCTTCAACAGCAACTTCTGTTTCATCAACACCCAATTTGTCAACAATGATTGCTTTTACTCTAGATGCAATATCAGACATAACTTTAAAATTTTAGATTAATATTTAAAAAACTAATTATTTTCCAACTGTGCAAAGAAATAAATTTAGACAATAAAATCAAACTTATTTTCACATAGTTGGTCGCAAAGATAATCCTTTTTCTCTCTCAACTGAAAAAAATTCCTATTAAATTCACACCTACGAAAGCTTTCGATCTGATTATCTGACATGTAGATCATGAAGCTTTGAATTATTAACTCAGACTGCTCTTTACTTTATTAAGGTTATGGCTTCTAATTCCTGAATAATAAGTAAAATGGGCATCGTTTTTAGATAGCAATCATACAATTAAAAATGATCAGAATCAGAAGAGTATAAATTCATTAATTAATTAACTTTGCGAAGGATATAATACAAACAACAACCATGAAAAGAATTGCCATTTTTGCTTCCGGATCGGGAAGTAATGCTGAAAATATTGCCAATTATTTCAAATCAAATCCTGAAATTGAAATCTCAATAATCCTCAGCAATAAAAAAGATGCTTTTGTTCTTGAGAGAGCAGACAAACTGAATATTCCAAGCCAGGTTTTTACCCGTAAAGATTTTTATGAGACCAATAACATCATCGATCTTTTAAAAACCAAAGAAATTGACTTAGTAGTTTTGGCTGGTTTCATGTGGCTGGTACCAGAGTCACTTATAAAAGCTTTTCCCAATGCCATCCTTAACATTCACCCTGCACTCTTACCTAATTATGGTGGTAAAGGCATGTATGGGATGCATGTTCACAATGCTGTAATTAATAGCGGAGACAAAGAGAGTGGTATTACCATTCATGTGGTTAATGAAAAATACGATGATGGCGAAACTGTTCTACAGGAAACCTGTAAGATTGAAGCTAACGATACTCCTGAAGATCTCGCTAATAAAATTCATGAATTGGAATACAAACACTTTCCGCGTACAGTTGAGAATTACCTAAATCGTATCACAGAATAAGATCAGGTTCAAAAAAAGGCACAAAGTTTTTTACAATAAAAACCTTGTGCCTTTTTTCTTTCTCGTTTTTAAATCTACAGTCCGCTATTGAGCTATTTCATTTAAGATCTGAGCTTCGGAATCTTCTTGTTTCTCAGCAAAATTTTCTTCCACGCCCAATTCTATTAAAAGTTCATTCTTTATTAGGTTATAAGCCTGAAGATTTTGATCTGAAACAGGAGCTACAGGAGGCGATTTTATTTTCAATGGATTAATTGCCACTCCATTTTTATGAACTCTAAAATCGAGATGTGGTCCGGTAGCCAAACCACTGGCACCAACATAACCTATCACCTGACCTTGTTTTACTCTTGAACCGACTCCTACACCTTTTCCAAACCTTGAAAAGTGCATATATGTGGTTGAATAAACCGAGTTGTGTTTAATTTTAAGGTAACGACCACCACCTCTTTTCTGGTTTCCTTTTTTAAGTACAACTCCATCCCCAATACTCATCACCGGTGTTCCGGTAGGAGCAGCATAATCGATGCCATGGTGTGGGCGGTAACGCTTAAGTACAGGATGAAATCGTCTGTTTGAAAATTTAGAACTGATCCTTGAAAAACGTAAGGGGGCTTTTAAAAAGGCTTTTTGTAAACTCTTGCCTTCTTCATCGAAATAGCCTGCCTTTTCCCCATCCTTAAATGCAAATGCGTAATTATTGGATTTGTGATGTATAAAATTAGCTGCAATCACTTCAATCTGATGTATCGATTCACCATCGATCATTTCTTCGTCATAAATCACGTGGAATTCATCGCCCTTACCAATACCAAAAAAGTCAATGGTCCAGGCATAAATATCAGACAATTCCATCGAAAGTACAGGGTCGGCTTTTGCATCAACCATTGCGTTCCAAAGTGATGATTCTATCTTTCCCTTAATTTGCTTTCTAACTTTGGTAACTTCTTTTTGTCCCTTATAAACCTGGATGGTATCGGTGAGATCAAAAACAATATATTCCTTAGGCGTATTCTCATAAATAAAATACTCAGGTGTTTTTAGACTATCAGGAGTAAAGAGCATGGCATACTTCCGTCCCGATTTTATTCTGCGGACATTAAAAACCTTCTTTGCTTTTTGTGCGATCTCATTTATAAGCTTTGCAGATACATGATGCTTATCCAAAATAACTGAAAGGGTTTGATTTCGCTTTACCTTATATTCCTCGTGTTTAAAATTATCGATAGGAAAACCATACTTATAATTGATCTCCTGATTTTGAACCGAATCAATTAATACTGGCTTAGCAATGTCAGTCGGGGTAGCCTCAGTTTGATTCTGCCCTTTCATGAAAAATAAGGCAGCCATGATGATAATTGGTAAAAGCAGGTATTGTACTTTGAGAAATCGTTTCATAAAATATTAAAATCTTAGGTAGAACAAAGGTCGGTTACATCATGTATTTGGCTCGTTTCATCTTCACATCCCATCACCAATCCGACATCGTCGCCGAAGTTAAGGTATATTACAAGCTCAAACAAATTGCCGGGTATTAGATTGGACTAATCCCGGCAATTTTAACATTATTAAACCTATTGATTCTGATCTTTAAATTAGATCCATATTATTTAATTTTATCGAAGCCTTGTCCATAAACACCCATTACCGATCCCATAGAAATAAAAGCATCCGGATCCACAATTTTTACCATCTTAAGAATAGCCTGAGAATCTTTTTTCTTAGCCAAAAGCATTAAAACTTTAACATCCTGTTGTGAGTAACCACCCTTAGCTTCAAGTACGGTTAAACCCTGATCAAGATTTAAAACAACTTCATTACGAATTTCATCATGCTTTTTGGTAAAAATAAAAATCTGAACCGATTGCTTACTCCCTTCAATCACCATATCAACACAGTAAGCACTTACTCCCATAGCTACAAAACCATAAACGACCTGCTCAATCGAATTCGATAAAAAGTACGAAGATGATATAATAATCAAGTCTAATGTTAAAAGAAGTTGGCCAGGACTGTAATTACGATATTTATTAATCATCATCGCAATAATATCGGTACCACCGGTACTACCCCCTTGGGATAGAATTATCCCCGCACTTGCACCTGCCATTATACCCCCAATTATGGCACACATGAATCGATCACTAACTAAAGGCTCTGTTATAATTGATTGCAAAAGCCACAAAAAGAATGATAAGACAAAAGTGGCAAAAATGGTTTTTATACCAAATCCAAAACCCAAAACTCTCATGGCTAAAATCAATAACACTCCATTTATAATAAAAACAGAATATCCAACCTTAAAACCTGTGGCAAAATAAATAATCGTTGCAATACCACTTACCCCACCACCAACGATTTCAGATGGAATTAGGAATCCTGTCCAACCAATAGATCCAATAAAAAGACCGATGGCTATTATAAAATAGGATTTAAATTGCTTCGTGTAACTTAGAATGCTTGTCATTGTCTTGTTTTTAAAATGGTTTTATTTTCCTCTTAGGATTTTTTTTTCGGGCACAAAGCTAATCAGATTTTCCTTAAGCACGAATTTCTTCGAAACCTGATCCATAAACGCCCATAACCGAGGCCATAGAAATAAAGGCATCAGGATCGTGATGTTTCACCAATTTAAAGACCTGTGGGGTTTCATGTTTACGTACCACCACCATCACAATTTTTTTAGTTTCCTTTGAGTACCAGCCCATACTATCAATAATAGATATCCCTCGATTTAGGTTTGCGGCTATTTCATCAGCAAGTTTCTCATGCTCTTTGGTAATAATAAACATCTGAGCAGACTGCTTGCTTCCAGTAATTGCCATATCAATGGCATAAGATGCAACACCCATAGAAACATAACCATAGACGATAGTAGGCACATCGTTAAAAATAAAATAAGAAGAGGCAATTATAAAAACATCGATATATAAAATGATACGCCCGGGACTGATGTTACGATATTTATTAATTATCATCGCAATAATGTCAGTACCACCGCTACTTCCACCTTGAGAAATCGTAATACCAACTCCGGCACCACCCAGAATTCCACCAATAATGGCAGCCATAAATTTATCGTCGACCAAAGGTGCTGTAATATATTTTTGTTGTAAACTAAGAAAAACTGAACCCAACAAAATGGCATAAACAGTCTTGGCTCCAAACTTAGGCCCCAGAATTTTTAAGGCGAGTATTATCAAGAAACAATTGATAATAAAATAGGAAAGACCTACAGGAATCGTTTCTCCCGAAGCGTAAAAAATTAGGGTTCCAATACCACTAACGCCTCCACCAATAATCTCTGAGGGGATTAAAAAGGCTGTCCAGCCAAAACTATAAATTGCCAATCCCAATGCTATAATCAAATAGGATTTCAATTCAGATGTGTTCAATTTCATTTTCTTAATTATTTCTTTTTTGGGGTTATTAAAACGATTTTCCTTAAAAAAAGAAAAGCTTTAGTTTCATTGATAGTCAATGGAACTAAAGCTTTTCAGTTATGAATTATTAGCTTTCTCTTTAGACTACTATGTTTATGATTTTTTTAGGGACAATAATCACCTTTTTAGGGGTTTTACCATCAATCCACTTCTGGGCCTGTTCATTATTCATTACGGCCTGTTCAATCTCATCTTTACTTAGACTCAACGAAAGTTCCAGTAAAAATCTCATCTTACCATTAAAGGAAACAGGATAAGCATGAACATCTTCCTGCAAATAGGATTCATTCAGAACTGGGAATTTAGCATCAGTGATACTTTCCTCATTACCACATAACTTCCAAAGCTCTTCAGTAATATGTGGAGCAAAAGGAGCTAACAGAGCAAGTAATTCTTCAAGTATAACCTTCTTGCTACACTTAAGGCTATTTAGTTCATTCACACAAATCATAAAGGCAGAAACAGAGGTATTAAACGAAAAACGCTCAATATCGTCCTGAATCTTCTTTATTGTTTTATGAAGCACCTTATATTCTGCCTTTGTTGGTTCATCAGTTGAAACAACAAATTCATTGTTCTCATTGTGGAACAGACGCCACAATTTTTTCAAGAATTTATGAACACCATCAATACCATTGGTATCCCATGGTTTAGATGCTTCCAAAGGTCCCAGGAACATTTCGTACAGACGAAGTGTATCAGCACCGTATTCTTCAACAATCACATCAGGGTTAACGACATTAAACATCGATTTCGACATTTTTTCAACAGCCCAACCACAAATATATTTACCGTCTTCAAGCACAAACTCAGCATCAGCATATTCTGGCATCCAGCTCTTGAATGCTTCAGTATCTAACACATCGTTTTTCACAATGTTTACATCAACGTGAATTTGAGTTGTGTCATATTCTTTTCTCAAGCCATAAGACACATATTTATTAGTATTCTTTATACGATATACAAAGTTCGAACGACCTTGAATCATACCTTGATTAACCAACTTTTTGAATGGCTCATCTTTACAAACCTTTCCTATATCGTAAAGAAATTTATTCCAAAAACGAGAATAAATCAGGTGACCTGTAGCATGCTCAGTTCCTCCGATATACAAATCGACATCTTGCCAATATTCATTTACCTCTTCAGAAACTAGTGCTTCCTTGTTACGAGGATCCATATAACGCAAGTAGTATGCTGAAGAACCAGCAAAACCAGGCATCGTATTTAATTCGATAGGATAACCATCTTCAGTTTCCCAATTGGTTGCTCTTCCTAATGGAGGCTCACCTGTTTCAGTTGGTAAATATTTATCAACCTCAGGCAGTTCCAGTGGCAACTTATCCAAGTCCATCATCTGTGGCATGCCATCCTTAAAATAAACAGGGAATGGCTCACCCCAATAACGCTGGCGAGAGAAGATAGCATCACGCAGACGGAAATTAACCTTTCGCTTACCTAATCCTCTTTCTTCAATTTCATTATTCGCTTTAGCAATAGCATCTTTTACGTCAAGGCCATTCATAAAGTCTGAATTGATCATTTCTCCTGATTTTGCATCGTAAGAACCTTCGCTTAAATCGCCACCCGAAACAACAGGCACAATTGGCAAATCGAAATGCTTAGCAAAAGCAAAATCACGACTATCATGCGCAGGAACGGCCATAATAGCACCTGTTCCATATCCAGCCAACACGTAATCGCTCACCCAAACAGGAATTGCTTCTCCTGAGAAAGGATGTATTGCATATGAGCCTGTGAACTCACCGCTCACTGTTTTCACATCAGCCATACGTTCTCTTTCAGTACGCTTTTTAGTGGCTGCTATATAAGCTGCAATCTTTTCTTTATATTCCGGAGTAGTCAATTGATCTACAAGCTCACTTTCCGGAGCCAAAACCATAAAGCTTACGCCAAAAATAGTATCAGGTCTGGTTGTAAAAACTGTCATTGCTACATCAGAATCCTTCACCATGAAGTCCATCTCAGCACCTTCTGAACGACCAATCCAGTTACGCTGAATTTCTTTTAATGAATCTGTCCACTCCAATTTCTCCATGTCTTCAAGTAAACGCTTGGCATAAGCAGATACTCTTAAAGACCATTGACGCATTTTTTTCTGCTCAACAGGATGACCACCTCTAACAGATAAACCTTCTTTAATTTCATCATTGGCAAGAACAGTACCCAACTGAGGACACCAGTTCACCAATGTATCGGCAAGGTATGCCAAACGATAGTTCAATAAAATTGCTTCTTGCTCTTTTTCTGAAAAAGCATTCCACTCATCTGCAGAGAAAGTATCCTCCTGAGAATTTGCAGCATCAACCTCTGAGTTACCCTTTTCCTGAAACTCAAGAATCAAATCTGAAATTGCTTCAGCTTTTTGAGTTTTAGTATTGAAGTAGTGTTTAAACATTTCAACAAATGCCCACTGGGTCCATTTGTAGTATTCAGGATCGCAAGTACGAACCTCTCTATCCCAGTCGTAAGAAAATCCAATTTTGTCTAACTGCTGACGGTATCTTTTAATGTTCACCTCAGTAGTAATAGCAGGATGCTGTCCAGTCTGAATAGCATACTGTTCGGCTGGTAAACCATAAGCATCGTAGCCCATTGGGTGCAATACATTATAGCCTTTCAAACGCTTATAACGAGAATATATATCAGAAGCAATATAGCCAAGTGGATGCCCAACGTGCAAACCTGCCCCTGAAGGGTAAGGAAACATGTCGAGAACATAAAATTTAGGTCTACTTTGATCAACATCAACTTTGTAAGTCTTGTTATCTACCCAAAACTTCTGCCACTTTTTTTCTATTTCTTTAAAATTGTATTCCATGCTCAATAGATAATTAGATATGAATTCCGAACCTTATCGGGATGAGACAAATGTAATATTCGGTTAACACCCAAATAAACAATCTCATACAATCAATCTGATTGGATAATAAATGACCTGAATTCCGGTATTTTCAATAAAAATAGTTTTCAAAACTATCTTAATAAATACACGCGGTATTCGTCTGTTCACATTAAGCCGCAAAATTAGTAAAAGTTTGAAATAAACGAGGACTTTATCTGGGGAAAGAAAAATTATTAAAAATTGGCAACTAGAGCTTTAAGAGAAATTACAGGGGCATAAAGAGTTTCATAGAAAAGCAAGAACTAATTTTCACTTGAAAATTGGATTAATTTTCTAAATTTGTGTTCTGAATGGCTCCGTAGTTCAGCTGAATAGAACGTCAGATTCCGGTTCTGGAGGTCATGGGTTTGAATCCCATCGGGGTCACATATTAAAAAAGCTCGAAGCAAATGCTTCGAGCTTTTTTATTGAGTTCTTGTTTCGTCCAGGATATAGAGTAAAAAAAAAGGAGTCCATGAGGACTCCTTTTTTAATAGTATATCGAATAATAAATTATTCTGCAGTTTGTCTAGTTGAATAGTTCAACTTAAGTGAACTTGCTTTTCTAAGCTCCTGCTTAATATCAGTTACAATACCCATTTTAGTGTATTGATCAACTTTCAATGAAGTAGTCAGCTTGTTTCGCAATTCTTCTTTTCTTGATTCACGTTCTGAAGCAATAAAAGCTTGAATATCGTCAACTGTTGCAAATTGGTCGTTCAGCTGGATACGAGGCTCAGTTCCAAAATTCTTTTGGAATTTTCTCATAGGTACACCTACATAGATGTTACTTACAAGGTCCTTTTTCTCCAATTTAGTTACCTCTTTCGCTTCCGGAACCATAACATCCACGTTTAAGTCAACTTCTCTCATGGTTGTCGCAACCATAAAGAAGAATAACAACATGAATACAATATCAGGAAGAGAAGCTGTTGATATGGCCGGAAGATCTTTCTTACCGTCTTTTCTAAACTTTGACATTATTTACCTCCTGTATTTCTAGGTTCAGCTTCAGAAATCTGTACTGGGATATATTTTCTAACCGCTGCTTTCTGATCTTCAGTAAGCTGGGCATACTTCTTTCCCCATTTTTGCATTGACTTCTCATCTTTTAACTCACGAGAAGCGGCTGCAAGTTCATCCTGAACGCGAATATAAGTTGCGTATTGTGTTCCACGGTCATTCTGTAACGAGATCAACCCCTTCGAAACCATAACGTCACCAAAATATGGTACGTTTTTCAAGGCTTTTTCAGGAAGGTCGCCACTGTTGGTAGGATTCAAGAAGAACTCTTTAGTCTTGTCGCGCAATTGCGAAATACTAAGAACTTCTCCATTCACTAACAACTCATTGTTACGATTCACCAATATGGACAAAACATTACGTTGTTTAACCTTAACATCATCATTCTGTTGGCTATCCTCAGGAATAGGTGGCAACTTCTTGTAGATACCTGTATCTACATCCATTGTAGTTGTCACCAAGAAGAAAATAAGCAACAAGAAAGCGATATCGGCCATCGAACTCGAATTTATCTCTGGTGTTTTTCTTGCCATAATATTATATCTTAAGGATTACGATTCGAATCTAATCGAATCATTGTCTTAACGTAATTTTCTAAGAACTTCAGTCACTGCGATAGAAGCGATAGCACCTACACCTAAAATGTACATGGTGTAAAGAACGGTATCAGCAAATCTTAATGAACCTGGATTGTTATCAGTTCCGGTATAACCAGGAAGATCCAATAAAGTTGCGTCAGACATAGTATACGCAAGCAAGATAATCACTCCAAGACCTGCAAGTCCAGCCAATCCTTTAATTGCTCCTTTTGGATTAGTTACTAGTTGAATAACCGGGAACAAAATTGACAAGCCAACAGTGATATAGAACAATGCCTTTGCCCAATAAATTAACGAATCGGTATATACCGGAGTCGTATAAGCTGCATTAGGCACCTCTCCACCAAAGTAAAACATGGCTACAAAAATAGCTGTAAGACCAAGCATTACATAGGTAAGAATATTTAAATATTTACTCAATGTATTTGACATAGTCGAAAGTTATTTTTTCAAGTTGTATTTTACTAGGATATCAAGAAGAGTAATTGAAGCATCTTCCATGTTGTTTACAATACTGTCAATCTTAGCAGTACAGTAGTTATAGAATACCTGAAGGATCATCGCAACGATCAAACCAGATACAGTTGTAATCAAGGCAACTTTAATACCACCAGCTACAGCAGCAGGAGAAATAGTACCCATTGACTGAATAGAGTCAAATGCACCAATCATACCGATTACAGTACCCATGAAACCCAACATAGGAGCAAGACCAATCATCAAAGAAATCCATGAAAGACCTTTCTCTAAAAGACCCATCTGAACTGAACCGTAAGAAATTACTGATTTCTCAACAACCTCTACACCTTCATCGATACGGTCAAGACCTTGATAGAAAATGCTGGCGATAGGACCGCGAGTATTTCTACAAACTTCTTTAGCAGCATCAACACCACCATTATTCAAAGCTTCCTCTAGGCTAGAGATCAGTTTCTTAGTGTTTGTAGTTGACATATTTAAGTAAATGATTCTTTCAATACAAAGAGCCAAACCTAAAATTAAAGCCAACAATACAAAACTCATAAACATCGCACCACCCTGAATGAATTGCTTCTTAACTACAGCGTGAAATGAAGAACTTTCAACTTCTTCTTCAACTACAGTCTCTTGAACTGCAACTTCCTCAGTAGTTTCATCCTGAGTATCTACGGTAGCTTCGGTAGTTTCAGCTGTCTCATCTTGAGCAACTGCATTAAATGATGCTCCAAAATTCAGCATCCCGATAACTGCTATAAATGCAAATAACTTTTTCATAGTCTGTTTTTCAAATTTTAATTAACGAAATTATTTTTTACAAAATTAAACGGTTACAATATGTGAGTTAATTAACAATAATCAACTCGATTTTCATTTTAAAGAACGTATCAAAACCTCTTATATTATCTATATCTCACTCCTTTTCTTATGTAACACAAGTGGTTTTTAACAGTGCACCAAATTACAAAAAAAAAGTGAAAAACAAATTTTCTATTGGCATAATTCGCCTTTAATGGACTTATTTAAAAAGAATTTTACCTTATCTGAATCCAGCTTTTGCCCTAGTAGAAACATCAACTTGGTAATAGCTGCTTCAGTAGTAATATCATGGCCACTCACAACTCCAATCTTCAATAATTCCACACTGGTTTCGTACAAACCCATCTCAACACTACCTGCAGGGCATTGTGTCACATTATAAATCAGGACTCCTTTATCTATAGCGGCTTTTAATGCATCGACAAACCAGTCATCAGTGGGTGCATTACCGGCACCATACGTTTCAACAACAACCGCCTTCAGGTTTTCAATATTTAGAATAGCCTCTACTGTTCGTTTATTAATTCCTGGGAATATTTTCAGAATAGCAATATTGGCATCCAAATCAGTATTAATCTTAAACTCTCCCTCGGAAACGCTTTGAATTGTAGGGTGGTTGTAATGAATACTGATACCCACTTTCGCAAGGTCGGGATAATTATAAGAATAAAACGCATTAAAATATTCTGCATTGTGTTTTGTTGTGCGATTACCTCTGAATAATTTATTCTCGAAAAGCACACAAACTTCCGGCACGATTGCCTTGCCGTCCTTATAATCGGCTGCAATTTCAATTGCAGTAATCAAATTCTCTTTTCCATCCGTACGCAACATGCCAATCGGCAATTGTGAGCCTGTTAACACAACTGGCTTTTGTAAATTATCAAGCATGAAACTCAAGGCCGATGCAGTATACGACATGGTATCGGTACCGTGAAGTACAACAAAACCATCATATAGCTCGTAATTTTCCTTAATCAAGTTAGCGATTTTGACCCAAACATCAGGATTCAAATTAGAAGAATCGATCAGGGGATCAAAAGCGATTGAGCTTAATTCAAAACCGAAATCATTAAGCTCAGGAACTTGATTCAAAATGTGATCAAAATCAAATGGTTTCAAAGAACCATTAACCGGATCTTTAACCATTCCAATGGTTCCCCCGGTATAAATTATTAAAATTGAAGTATTCATTTCTTTATTTCTTTTATCAAGATAAATGCATCAAAACAGTTCTTTAAAATTGACAGACTTCAATTTCATTGATCATCTCTCAACTTTAAATCTCTTTCATCTTGAATGTTTCAGATCTTAAAAAGATTTTGAGCATTTCGAGTGGTAATTCCAGTCACCTCATCAAGACTCAAACTATGGATATCGGCTAATTTTTGAGCAATAAAAGCAACATATGCCGATTCGTTTCTCTTTCCCCTTTTAGGAGTCGGTGCCAAATAAGGTGAATCGGTTTCCAAAATTAAATATTTTGGATCAATTTCTTTTATAACCTGATCTAAACCCGAATTTTTAAATGTGAGAATTCCATTTAAACCCAAAAAGAATCCTAACTCAATTGCCATATTGGCCTGTTCCAAATTCCCGGTGAAAGAATGAAAGACCCCTTGAAGTTCCTTTTCTCTAAAAGACTCCAAAATTTCAAAAATTTCAGAAAAAGATTCCCGGGCATGAATCACAACAGGTAATTTTCGATCAACTGCCCAATTGAGTTGCTTTTCAAAAACAAATTGTTGCTCTTTCAAAAAACTCTTATCCCAATACAAGTCAATTCCAATTTCACCTATCGCAACAAAATCTTCCTTATTCAGCCATTGTTCACAAATGGCCAACTCTTCTTCAAAATTCTCATTTACCGATGTCGGATGAAGCCCCATCATGGGCAAACAAAAACCAGGATAGTTTTTCACCAACTGAAACATGGGCTCAATTGATTCCGAATCAACATTCGGAAGAAGAATCTTCCCAACATTGGCTTCCTTCGCTCGCTGAATGGCTTCAGCAATATCGTCTTTAAAAACCTCATCGTAAATATGAGAATGGGTATCAATCAACTGCATAAATAAAATTATTGATTACGAATGGTCTGTTAACTTAGCCGCGAAGTAATAAAAAAAAAGCCGGCTAAGCCGGCTTTTTTATATATTTAAGCGATTAGGAGATTATACACATCCCTGGGCAACCATTGCTTCAGCAACTTTTACGAAGCCTCCGATGTTTGCACCGTTCACGTAATTAATCTTCTCACCTTTTTTACCGAATCTTACACAAGTATCGTGAATATCTTTCATGATACGAGCAAGTTTAGCATCAACTTCTTCAGCAGTCCAGTTGAAACGTAGTGAGTTTTGTGACATTTCAAGACCTGAAACAGCAACACCACCAGCGTTAGCAGCCTTACCAGGAGCAAATGCACAGTTTTCAACTAAGTAAATCATAGCTTCTGCAGTACAACCCATGTTAGATGTTTCAACAACATACTTACATCCGTTTGCTACCAACAGCTTAGCATCCTCTTCGTTCAATTCGTTCTGAATTGCACAAGGGAAAGCCATATCAACTTTCGCTTCCCAAGGTTTTTTACCTGCGAAGAACTCAGCACCGAATTTCTCAGCGTAAGGAGCTACAACATCGTTATTAGAAGCACGAAGATCTAATAAGTACTCAATCTTCTCAGCATCTAAACCTTCTTTGTCGTAAACATATCCATCAGGACCTGAAACAGTAACAATCTTAGCACCAAGCTCAACTAATTTAAGAGCAGCACCCCAAGTTACATTACCGAATCCAGAAAGAGCAACAGTTTTTCCTTCTAAAGTCTCATTATTTTCAGCAACCATGTGCTGAGCAAAATAAACAGCACCAAAACCAGTCGCTTCAGGACGGATTAAAGAACCACCGAACTCAAGTGGCTTACCAGTTAATACACCAGTAAACTCGTTACGGATTCTCTTGTATTGTCCGAAAAGGTATCCGATCTCACGACCACCTACTCCGATATCTCCAGCAGGAACGTCAGTGTTAGGACCAATATGCTTGCACAACTCAGTCATGAAAGATTGGCAAAAACGCATGATTTCGTTATCTGATCTTCCTTTTGCATTAAAGTCAGAACCACCTTTACCACCACCCATAGGTAGAGTAGTCAATGAATTTTTGAAAGTTTGTTCGAAACCTAAGAATTTAAGACCACTTAGAGTTACAGAAGGGTGAAAACGTAAACCACCTTTGTAAGGTCCAATTGCGCTGTTAAATTCAACACGGTATCCACGGTTAACTTCCACTTCACCATTATCGTTGAACCAAGGCACACGGAACATGATAGTACGTTCTGGCTCACACATTTTCTCAAGAATCTTTGCATTCTTGTATTTAGGATTAGAATCGTAAGTTTCCCAAACAGATTCTACTACTTCTTGTGCTGCTTGGTGAAATTCTGACTCACCTGGAGTTCTACCCTTAAGGGCTTCCATGAATTCATTAATTTTTGCTTCCATGTCCTAAGTATGTTATGAAATTAAAATAATGTTGTTGTGATACAATTGTTAATATTTTGGTTCAAATGTATATAAATTTTTAGATCCTCAATTTTTTTTTGCAAAAAAATTCAAACGTTTTAAAATTTTTTTCAGCGCTGAGTATCAGTAGGTTGTGAGTTTTTCAATTCTGCTCTACAACATCACATAAAAAAAAGAGGATTTTTCAGGAACTTAGAGAGTAGATTTTTCCGGGAAGTGCTCGAATGTGGCCTTCAAATTCCATTTTTAAGAGCAAACTTGAAACGCGGCTCATGGGTAATTTCGATTTCACAGAAAGCATATCGATTCCTAATTTTCCGACTTCACTTAGTAGCCCAATAAGCAATTCTTCATCTGAAGAAAGCTCAGTAAACATTTTAGTTTGCACAGCTCCGTTTTTTTCGACTTGATTATCCCAACCGAGAATGTACTCCAAATCGGATACCGATTCGATCAAATGCGCCTGATTGGTTTTTATAAGATGATTACAACCGCTGGAAAAGGTATCACCTACCCTGCCCGGAAAAGCAAACACATCTCTATTATAGGAGTTGGCAATTTCGGCCGTAGTCAGGGAGCCTCCCTTATTGGCTGACTCCATCACCAAAGTAGCATCAGACATTCCGGCAATAATTCTATTCCGACGCACAAAGTGTCGGGGATCGAGTTTGCTTTGAGATGTGAATTCGGTAATAATACCACCGGAGTGAATAATTTCCTCGGCATATTTTCGATGTTGAGCCGGATACATCATATGGAAACCATGCCCCACTACAGCAATTGTTGGCAAGTTGTATTTCATGGCAGCCTTGTGAGCACAGATATCAATACCATACGCCAGTCCGCTTACGATGATTGTTTTCTCGGCATGAGAAGCAAGCGCCTTAATTAGCTTTTCGCAATGATCTTTCCCGTAATCGGTGGCATTTCGTGTGCCCACCACACTTAATATACGAGAAGCATTAAAATCAATGTCACCTTTATAATATAGTGTGGTTGGTGAATCGGGACAGTTTAATAAGCGTTGTGGAAAATTCTCATCCAAATAAAAGCTCAATTTAATTGCATTGGCTTCAATGAATTTCAATTCTTCATCAGCCTCTCTCAAGGCAGCATCCCTATCCAGCTTTTGAATATGAGATTTTCCAATTCCGGGAATTTTCAGAAGATTCTGTTTCTTTTCCTTAAAAAAGCCTTCTAAACCTCCGGTATAGGCAATCACTTTCCGGGCGTTTTTGGTGCCAAGGCCATTCAAAAAACTAAAAGCAATTTTATAGCGCGTCTCCATGATTTGGATTTAGACTATCCAAATTAAAGATTTGCATTGGGAAATCAAAAAAGAAAGTCGAACCTACATATCAAAGGAAAGCCCTATGGTAACAAAACCGGCATTTCCCCAGCCCAGTTCAGAAAAGATATCGATACCTTGACTGATGTTGTATCGTCCACCAATCAGAATGCCTAAATCAAAGAGCAAGTTGTTCTCCTTATCATTAATTTCGTCAACACCTACTTCTGCTTTAATATGCTCCAGAGTAAGACCTGTTTTTAAGGAAGCATAAAGCTTCACACCACTCTCGGGAGAGATATTTATCGCATCCAAAAGGTCATTCAGATCATAGGACAAAACACCTCCCACACGATAATAGGTGTGATTGATCTCACTAAAGTCATCAATCCGAAATTCATGTTTCTGCCCTGAAAAACCCGCATAAGCTCCCAAACGAAAGCCATCACGCCAGGGCTTATCTGCTTGTATCATGAACGAAGGGTAGTTGGTTTCGCTTGCATTCTGAAAGTTGTTATCGAACTTGCCGTATTTAGCAAAGGGTAAGCCAAAACTGATCCTTAATCCATCTTCGATTTTTTGTGAATACAGCGATAGAGATACAAGTGAAAAGACAACTAGGAGGATTTTTCGTTTCATGACTTCGGTAAAATAAGTTCAGTGTATTTATATATAAGCGGAATTTTCAGCAATTATTTCTTTGCGTGCTTCGATAATGAAGCTAAAAGCTCAAGTCTTTGAGCTTTGGATAGGGCTGACAGGCTAATGCCTGGATACCTGGCCAGACCTTTTGAGCTCATCTGAAAAAGAAAAAGATCTTCACGAAGCCCCATGCTTCGCTTTTTTAACTCGAAATGAGAAAAAGTTTGCTTGCTAATCTCTATCGATTTAAACTTATCGTGGAAAGGATGTAAAGGGTAGTAACGCATGATGAGTTTATCATCCGTCTCTTTATAAATAATGAAATTGTACTCTCTTGATAAGTTAAGCCCAACCAGCAAGGCAAAAACGACAAACAGGCCTGCTATCATCATTTTCATGTAAGGCGGGTTAAGATAAACCGTAAGAACTGTCAGTCCTAAATAGACGAAGGTTATGATATAATACAATAGCTTAATGTTGGCAGCCCGGCTTTGGTTACTTAGATTCATAGGAGTATTAATAATCAATTGCTGTGTGAAATAAATTCTTTTTAGAAGTGAAACCCGTTAATATTTAAAAATATCAAGTTTGTCATCACTTGCTAAAATACTATATTTGACCAAAGTTAGAAACTATAAATAAGTTCGCAAATGAGTCCTCAATCTTACGATTTAATTTTTACTGAAAGCATTGATAAAGAGTTAGACCGAATTTTGGAAAATTATTCCAATTCGAAAATCTTTATCCTTATAGATTCAGGTGCACAGGAACATTGCTGGCCACTCGTATCAGCAAACGAAAAATTGCAAAAAGCTTCAAAACTTATCATTGAGGCTGGTGAGCAAAACAAATCTTTAGAATCGGTAACCAAAGCCTGGGAATTTCTAAGTAAGAATGGTGCCAACCGAAACAGTTTAGTCATTAATATTGGCGGTGGACTGGTTTGTGATTTGGGTGGTTTTGTTGCTTCTACTTTTAAGCGTGGCTGTCACTTTATTAATATACCAACCACTCTACTGTCGCAGATTGATGCTTCGGTAGGTGGAAAAACAGGCTTCAATTTTAATGGCCTGAAAAATGAAATTGGTGTATTCAACCAACCCGATATGGTGATTTTAAGTCCTGAATTCTTAAAAACACTTTCGATAAAAGAATTTAAATCAGGCTTTGCTGAGATGTTGAAACATGCCATCATTTTCAGTCAGAACTATCTTGATGAACTATTGGTTTTTGATTTTGATGACATCAACTACTCCAAATTACTTAACCTGATTAGAAAATCGGTGGCTGTGAAACAGGAATTCGTCATGAAAGATCCTATGGAGAGAGATGTTCGAAAAGTTTTAAACTTTGGGCACACCATTGGACATGCTTTTGAAAGTTTTTCTCATCGTTATAAGCTTGAGCTCTACCACGGTGAGGCTGTAGCCTTAGGTATGATAGGCGAACTGTATCTGTCGGTAAAGAAAAAAGGTTTCCCGATTGATAAATTTGAGGAGATAGTTAAATATATAACGCATATTTACTCAGACTTTTCTATTTTTGCGAAGGATTACCCCGAATTATATCAATTGATGTTACACGATAAGAAAAACACTAACGAAGGAGTTAATTTCACACTTCTTCAGAATGTTGGTGCTTATACGATTAATAACATCTGCACCGAAGAGGAAGTATTTGAAGCTCTGAATCAGTATGGAAAAAGAAATTAAGATGAACGTAAAACTTCAAGAAGCAAAAGACTCAATTAGAGATATCGTTGATTTTCCTAAAGAGGGTATTGTATTTAAGGATATCACCACAATGTTGAAGGATGAAAAACACCTGAACACTTTGGTAGAATCGCTTTATGAGCAATACAAAGACAAAGGAATTACTAAAGTTGTAGGCCTTGAAAGCCGCGGTTTTATTTTAGGTACCGTTTTGGCCTATAAATTAGGAGCGGGATTTGTACCTGTGCGTAAACCAGGGAAATTGCCTGCACCAACCTATTCTGAAAAATACGCCCTTGAATATGGCGAAGATGAGATGTTCATTCACCAGGATGCTTTAGATACTGATGATGTCATTTTATTGCACGACGATTTGTTGGCTACAGGTGGAACCGCAAAGGCTTCTATCAACCTAATCAGCAAATTCAACGTAAAGAATGTATACGTCAACTTTTTAGTTGAGTTGGATTTCTTAAACGGTCGTAAAAAGTTGAATACAGAATATCAAGTAGATTCATTATTCCATTTCTAGACAATAGAAATTAGGGAATTACACCATACAGCCGTTGGGAAATTCAATTTTTCTGACGGCTGATTTTTTGTATAATATTATTTAAGGATAAAGTTTATCCAACTTCGCTAAAGCTACGTCGGACGAGGAAGGATAAAGTTTAAAGGAATAAGTATAAAGGAAAAAGGTTAAAGGATAAAGCTTATTTTTACATTTCCGCTTACTTTACGCTTTTACTTTTTAACTCTTTCACTCTTTCATCATAAACTCTTTTTAACCTTCACTTATTAACCCAAAGCCATGCATTACACTATTTCTAAGCCAGAAAAAAACATTGAAGGGAAAATCACTATTCCCTCATCGAAAAGCATATCAAATCGTGTACAAATTATCAATGCTTTGAGTTATAGCTTCGAGCCGATCAAGAATCTTTCGACTTGCGACGACTCAAAAGTGATGCAAGATGTTCTGTTTTCGAATACAAACACCTTTGATGTGGGACATGCAGGCACAAGCATGCGTTTTTTAACGGCCTATCTTTCTAAAATTCTTGGTGAATGGACCCTTACGGGATCTGACAGAATGAAAGAACGTCCCATTTCAGTTTTAGTGGATGCTCTTAATTCGTTGGGCGCTCAAATTACTTATCTCGAAAAGGAAGGTTATCCACCCCTTAAGATTATGGGATCGAATATCACCGGTGAAGAGGTTGAACTTGCCGGGAATACCAGCTCACAATACATCTCGGCTCTCTTACTGATTGCACCTACCCTTGAAAATGGGCTTCGAATCAAGCTACAAGGCAAAATCGTATCCCGCTCTTATATTGAGATGACTTTAAATATCATGGAAGAGTTTGGGATTCAATCAGAGTTTAAGGGAAATGAGATTTACGTTGCCAAGCAGCCCTACACCGTAATGCCTTACACGGTAGAAGGTGACTGGTCTGGCGCATCGTACTGGTATGCCTTTATGGCACTGGCTCCAAAGGGTAAACTCTTTTTAGATGGCTTGAGAAAAAACAGTTTCCAGGGCGATTCGGGTCTGGTTGAGGTGTTCGAAAAGCTGGGTGTAAAAACCAATTTCTCAAAACGAGGCATGTACATCGAACAAAGCAATGAAGTCTGTAAAAAACTAGTTTTCGATTTTATTGAAATGCCCGATTTGGCTCAGACCTTTGCTGTTGTATCGGCATTAAAGAACATCCCTTTCCACTTTAAAGGACTCGAGACCCTTAAAATAAAAGAGACCAACCGTATTCAGGCTCTGATTGATGAACTAGCCAAGCTGGGTTACGTGCTTTACGAACCACAGGAAGGTGAATTGGCATGGGACGGCGAAATGAAAGCTGAAAGTGAAGAGATTATCATCGAAACCTACCACGATCATCGTATGGCTATGGCTTTTGCTCCTATTGCCATGCTTCGCACCAACATTAAAATTGCAGATCCTATGGTTGTGAATAAGTCTTACCCTAATTTCTGGGAACAACTACAAGAAGTAGGATTCCAGATTAATCAAGGGTAATGATGCAGTGATGTGTTGATGTGTTGATGTAAAAAATAAACCACGAATTCACGAATGGATTTCTAAAAAATATAATTCGTGAATTTGTGGTAATTATACCAATTCCAAGGCTCCCTCGAAGGTTTTTCGTATTCCCCTGGTGGTTTTCAACGTTCCCCTGACCTATTTCAGCATTCCCTTGATCTATTTCAGCATTCCCCCGGTCTATTTCCATATTCCCCTGGCTTATTCCATGACTCCGACGATGGTTTTACAGCCTCCGATAAAGGTTTTATGCGTTCCCTTGATCAATTTCTCCATTCCCCTGGGCTATTCCCGCTTTCCCCCGGGCTACTTCAAGTAGTGAACAGGCAGTGTCTATAAGCGAAAAAACGTGATTTATGTGGGTCTGAAAATGAAAAAGGCAGCCCCTATGGAGCTGCCTTTCACTGTTTAGGAGTGTGAATCTCTATTTTTCAATTTTTTCAATCTCAATAGCCAATTGATCAACCAATTTATCCAATTGATTGATTACAGATAAAATGGTTTCAGGTTTAGACAAATCTACACCTGCTTTTTTCAATTGCTCCATTGGGAAATCATTTCCACCCGACTGCAATAGCGTTGTGTATCTTTTTAATGCCTCTTTCTTCTCCTTTTTGCTTCCTTCGGTTACATCCTTATACAATTTAGCAGAAGATGCAAAACAAGTGGCATACTGGTACACGTAGTAAGGTGAGTTGTAGAAATGAGGGATACGAGTCCATGGGTAGTTTGAGTATTTAGTCTTTTCAGAAACATCACCATAATACTTACCTGCGATATCTCCCCAAACCTTTGACATAATATCGGCATTAACTGGTTTGTCCTGTTCTACCATCGTATGGATTTGATATTCGAAATCAGCAAACATCGATTGTGCATAGAAGGTACCAATGATACCCTGAATAGCCTGATTCAAAAGAGCGATACGCTCCTTAGGATCTTTGGTGTTCTCCATCATATGATCCAACAACAAACGCTCGTTGAAAGTGGATGCTACCTCAGCAACAAAAATCGTGTATCCATGAGTTGCAAAAGGCTGGGTCTCGTTTGAGAGGGTTGTATGCATGGTATGTCCCAGCTCGTGAGCCAATGTAAACACATACTCTAATGTTTCGTCGTAATTTAAAAGCATATAAGGATGTACGCCATAAACGCCAGCTGAAAATGCACCACTACGTTTACCAGGGTTCTCATAAACATCCAACCAACCACTTGTAGTCGCCTTTTTTAGTTTAGCCTGATAGTCTTTCCCTAAAGGAAGAACTGATTGAGTAACCGTTTTTACAGCCTCTTCGTATGGGTAACTCTTCGTAAAATCAACCAAACTCATCGATCCATCAAAACCATAGTATTTCTCCAGGCCTAAGACTTTCTTACGAAGCTTGGTGTATTTTTGTACTGGAGCTGTGTTTTCTCTAACTGTATTGATTAGGTTTAAATACACATCCTTAGGAATATTGTTACCTTCCAAAGAAGCATCCAGGCAAGATTCATAGTTTCTTGCACGCGCATTTGCCCACTCAGACTGAATCACACCCTGATAGATGGCTGCATAGGTATTCTTGTTCTTGTAATACACTTCGTAAAGGGCTTCGTAAGCTTTTTTACGGTCTTCCTGATTTTTATTGTTTGTTCTGATGTGTGAATAGGCACCAGGAGTAATCTTCACTTTCGATCCATCGGATAATTCAATTTCCTGGAACTCAATATCGGTTGTTGACAGTGCTGTAAAGACATCGCCAGCAGTTCCTGATACTTGAGAAAAGAATGAAACCAATCGTCCCAATTCTTCATTCAACACATGCTTTTGCATACGATACATATCCATCAAATCAAAAGCATGAGGTTTCAAGGCAGGTGTTTCTGCAATCCATTGTTTCATGGTAGCCTCTGGAATTTTGATCAATTCAGGAGATATCCAGGTTGTTGCCATTCCCATATTGGCAAAGAACATACCCACTTGCTGAAGTTTGGCTTGCAGATCCATATTTTTTCCATCTACAGTCGATTGGAAAGAAACGAACTGATACACTTTGTAAGCCTTCTTCATCATGTTTTCCTGAACAGTTAGAAGTCTCAACACGTTATCGGCACTCTCACCAAGCTTACCCTTTAATGCTTGGGTATCTTCAACATCTTTCGACATTGATTTGAAATCAGCTTCCCAGGCATCCCAGTTCTCGTAAATATCAGAGAAGTTCCATTTGTACTTTGCAGGAATTTCTTCTCGAGTCTCATAACTAACCTGAGCACTAACCTGAAGGCTCATACATGCCGTAAGGGCTGTTAAAATAAAGATGTGCTTTATTTGCTTAAAATTCATTTTCATTAGGTTTAATAAGTGTTTGCTATTTTTTTTGATACTAAACGCCAAAGATACATTATGTTAGAATATTACAAGTTCGGGAAAATGTTATTTTATGTGAATTTCAACATGTGAAGATCTTTGCTTATTGCATTTCATGTGCTGATCTTCCTTTCTTCTCGAAATATGGAGGATGAAGAGTAACAAACGTTTCTTGTCTAGCTATTTGTTTTGCTGCAAGTGGATTAAAAGAGTCTTGTTTAAGACATCGTATGTGTACAGATCGTTTGAGAAAAAGATTGCCTCTCACAACCATTTGTATTTTGCAAATTAAACTGAAACAACCGATAAAATTGAATTCAATGGCTGTGAAAATAATGTAATGGGCTAGTTTAGATTAAAAAAAAGAGCAAAACCCAAGACCTTGTTTTCAATTTCTATCTAATCAGATCCGACCAAAGATGATTTTAAAGAAAATTGTATCATGAAACACCAAAACAAAATCTGAACAGGGTTCTGCTCTTTTACCGACTAACTAAAACTTTAATGATATAACAACTCAAATTCAAAATTGGGTGGGTTCTAGCTAGAATTATTTTCAAATTACAATAATATGAAAAGGCCAATTCCCCTTTTAGAATCTGATATAAAACCCTGCTGTAATGGGATAAATAATGAGCAGGACGCCCACGCCGACTAAAAAAAAGGGCTAAAAAACGACTAACTTTTAGCATTTCTTACTTAACTCTCTTTGTAAAAAAACAAAAAAGATTTAACCACTAAGCTCACTAAGAACACAAAGGGAAAACATGACAAATTAGACTTTGTGTTCGTTGCGCTCTTTGCGGTTAATAAAAGCAACTATTGCTTAGGATATTATTCATTTCTACTTTCCGAGAATTTTCCGTCATGATTTTTTCTTCAATCCTCTGTAGCCAACTAAAAAAGCTGCGGTATTACCAATGAGTAATGAAAGAAAATTATTGCGATCGAATAAGTACCAAACAATCAAAGCGACAATTTGGCTTGTTATGATAAAAAGTAATAAGGCATAGATAAACGCTTTTCGTTCTGCTTTATCCTTAAAATTGACTCTACTATATAGTTTCATGATTCTTTTTTTGGGCTCTATGTCGAATACAGCTGGTAACTATTGTATACCACGAAGTGGTTAAATTTGAATAACCGCACTTGAAAAGTGCGGTAGTAATACTGTTAGTCATCATCCCCGAAGGGGGTGAATTAATCATCTCCGCCTAAGGCGGAATTATTTACTACTCGATATTAACCACCCGCTTCTCAGGTGGTTATTCAAATCCAGCCCCATCATCGCCTGCCAAAGTACTTGTTCGGCGAGCACGGTCGGGGCTTTTTTATTAGTATCCTACTAAATATATTACCCACCTAAATCAACTTAGAACCATTTTTGTCTTCGGCAATTCCTTTTAAATAAAAAATAATTCAAACTCTAGTTATTTATCAGTTGAATATTTCAATGGAGTGATTCATGCTAATTATCTTTTGCGCCTTGCTTTATCCAATCCAGTATAAGTTGCTTATCCTTTTGTGTTGTAAAGTCTTTGTGGTAAGAACCGTTTAACATCGTCACAATTCTGCTTTCCTCAGGATTAGTCGTATCAACATACTGACCGTTAATAAGGGAATTATAAGCATTACTAGTCCTTAAATCCGGGTTCCGCGAAGCATTGTGACAAGAAATACAGTTTTGTGCTTTGAATATGGCTTGAATCCCCTCGCTAAAACTGATTGTCTCCGGAATGCTTGTAAAAGTCCAAACATGCTGGTTTTCCATTGCATTTCCCGCCAGGTCAGTTGCACCTTTGGTTATGGTACAGGTATAGATAGTGCCTGGAGATAGTTCGGCATCCGGTGTAAAGCCAGCCTTATTTCTCTCTAAACTTACAGTTCCAGGCACCAAAACATCACCCTGCTTAACCAGAAAGGTAGACGTATTGATAGTTGCTGCGTCCATCTCCTCATCAAACTTCACAGTAAGCTTACTATCGTAAGAAACATAGGTTTCGGCATCGAAGGGACTATTTTCAACAACACTAGGTGCAATGACATCGGGCGCTGCGCCTGTAGTAAAATTCCAGACATAGTCACTCTCCAAAGCATGACCTGAAGCACTTATTGCCCCGGTAGTAATGGTACAGCTGTACTTTGTATAAGCATCAAGATCATAGACCGGTGTAAAAATGGCCGTCTTGTCAGAGTAAGTCACTGTACCTGTAATAATCTTTACTCCTTTCTGTATGACAAAAGTACTTGCAGTAATTGTTGAAGCGTCCATCGCCTCACTGAAACTTACTCTAATGTCACCTTTGAGATCGACATCGGTAGCGCCATCAGCAATATTATTTGAAATGATGCTTGGTGGTATGATTGTATCTTCTTCCTTTTGGCAACCAAAGACAAGCAAAAGAATTACAAATACAGACAGTTTAGATATGTGTTTGTAAATTCTAAGTCCCTTGTTCAGCTTATTATTTTTATTATAAAACATATCGTCATTCATAAATATTGCATTTACATATTGATTTTAAATTCAATTAAAAGGTTTTCTTAATCGTTTTTTTCTCCAATTTCTCTTCTACCCTTCTTTCCTATACTCTTAAACTGTAGGTATTGAAATACTACACCACAGATTAACCAAATAGGAAGAGCATATAATTTTTCCCAGACTATTAACTCCCCCTCCATTAAAGGCAAAAGAAAGCTGATGACAAGGAACATGATGATCCCCCAGATTAAACCCGGGTAAATCCATGTTTTTAATCCAAAACTAGTATCAAACATTTTTATACTATTTAAAATTCAGAATATTAAAAAGCCCTCCTGCCATAAGTATTTGGGAATACATAGGCAGTAGGGCTTTTATTCATTAACTAATTATTCAGATTTAACAATTTTAATTAACCAGTACTTTATACAGATTAATCATCCTCATATGATAATCCAAAACACATATACATCTCAGGATCCTCATTACTTACTAAATAATAAGAAGAACCATACTCCTTAAGCTCAACAGGAACAATAGTCCATCCCTTAGTACTTGTTATTATAGCTTTTAGAGCCTGACCTTTCTCCGTAGACATTAGTCCCTCAATATAAGCCAAATCATCAAATGGTGCAGACCAACCTGTTTCATAGCCTAGAAATTCCATTTCAACAACATCCTCAGTTTTCTTATTATAATTAACTTTAAACTTAAGAGAATTCCAATCTTCAAAATTTAATTTGAAAGTACAAGGCCACCAAGAACTCACATAAGGATCTGTAGAAGCATTACTAAATGCAGCATCTGGATAGATACCATCAACTAAATCCAACAATTTAGGACTAAATATATTTGCATCTCCACCAAATGTACTGGGACCAAAAAACTTATCAGTTAACCCATCAAAATGAGCAGGACAAACGCCCTCATATTTAAAAGCACCCGTAACACCAGCATCTGTTACATCGAACTGATTCTTAGCTTCATCATATTTAAAAGATTTAACCCCAATACCGTTAAACACTAAGGCATGATGAAATTCAAAACCCTCGTGTGTAAAGTTGATTGGCATCAGTTCATGCTTTACCACTCCGGCATCAACATAGTTAAGAAATGAAATAATCTTATCACCACTATATACCATATTAACTTTCACATCCCAACCTTCAACAGATAAATTGAAATAAAAGGGTACAGCTACTTGTTCATTCGATCTCTCAATATGCTTAGTCTGTTTAACGTATTCTCTAAGCTGAGCAGATGTTTCAGCTGTCGCTTTAACCAGCACCATAGGATCACCACTCACTCTCTCTGCAAGATACAGGGTGTCACCATCAGCTGATTTTTTAGTCATGCTAAACTCGAGTTCACCACCAAATCCTTGACCTGGTATTCCAATTTCAGGATCAGTCATTTTTGAGAATTTACTATAGGTGTCGAAAACCAAAACTGGCTTTTCAAACATCTTTACAGAATAGTCCGATTCATCAGGAAAATCATAATAATCCCAATTCATACTTACGATACCCGTCTCATCAAATTTAAGAAGATAGCTAAATGATCCTAATTCAGTTGGATTAGGGTAGTAATGGGTAAGCCATCCATGCTCAGATGAGGTTAAAGCATCTTTAAATTCCTTTACAGCTTCACTTGCTCTTTCGTCCGGCGCAAGATCAAACTCACTTTCAAAATCGTTGTCACATGCCGTAAGTAAAACAAGCATGGAACATATTATATTTAAATATATTTTTTTCATAATACTCTTGTTTTCTATGAATTAATTACCCAGTCCATCCAATACCTCAGCAACATCTGCCTGCAGTTTATAGATATCTATTTTCCAGATCTGCAACATATAATCTGCAATCATTTTCTCTTTCTCACGAATTTTACCTCTGGCTATTTTTGATGCAGCTTCATCTGTATAATAGTTATCATCGTATACTTTGATCTTATCAATCAACTCATTCCAATCCTCGTTGCTACGGGTTAGGAATTCTGATAACATTTCCACAAAATCCTCATCCGGATTCAACAGAGAATAAGCTGTAATAAATCCCATGCCATTAGCATCAGAATTGCTAAAATTCATCCAGTTAGACGTATAACCTGTAGTGATTTTTTTATACTCCACAGGATATGCTATAGTCTGATGGAGAATATGACCAAACTCGTGGTGCATGGTTTTAAAAACCCTAAGGATAGGTTCCATTGCTTTACGTTTCTCGTAACTGTTCATTCCTGACAAATCAAAGTCGATGTAATTCAGGTCAAAAATGGTGATCTTTCTTCCCCCTTCGGCCTGTCCCAACACAATTGATCCGTTATCATTGTAATTATGACTCCCAACCAATACAATTTGTTTGGGAATAAAGGTTTTCATAAAATCTGGTCCCCCATTGTTCACATAAGGATCAACCCAAATGCCCTTCATTTTATCCAGAAAAGGAATCACTCGCTCCAATTCTGTAGGCGTTAGAATTTTTGTGTTATCCAACTCAGAGTTATCCCACTTGTATTTTACTTCAACATTGTAGGGGTAGGTGTAATTTTCTCTGATCCACTCATCCACCTCATTCAGCTCGGGTGTAGAGGTATCAATCAATGATTCTCCCAATTCATCTTCGCTACAAGAGGTAAGTAGTAACGAAGCGAATATGATTATATATAATAAATTCTTCATGTCTAAAATATTTTTCATTATCGTGGGTTTGCTTGTAATCCAATTGCCACAGCCTGTTCAGGAATTTGAATAACTCTTCGGTTATCATCTTTTGGCAAGCTAATAGGGCTTCCTTCAAACACGTTATGAGTAATTTCAAAATTAAATCGCTTAACATCGAACCATCTTAAGCCCTCATGAACAAATTCACGACGACGCAAGTCCAGCAGATACCATAAATAGAATTTCTGTCCCTCTTCAACTGCATAGTGTGGTGCCAATACAGGTCCATCAACAGTTTCATATTCCTTCTGTATTTTCTCTAGATTAACTTTGTTATCCGGATTATACGATCTCACTCTTTTTTGAAGATAAGAATCCAAATCCTCCAATACAGATGCATAGTCCTTTTTCATCGCATAGGCTTCAGCCCTGTTGAATAAAACTTCTTCAGTAGTAAAAAGTGGTGCAACCATATTAGGATATCCCTGATCAGGATTGTTGTCTAGACTTTCTATTCTACCCTTTAATTTGGGTATAAATCCTAACAGTTGAGAACCTGCAGCATACAAAACTTTGTCACCAATCACCATTTCGAAACGCATTTCGTCGGTTATAGGATCTTTTCCAAACAACTCACCAATCTTAGGTGCAGAAAGAGAATAACGGAATACAACAGCACCATTCCCCCAGTTGGTATAACCTCTGGCTAACATGATATTAGATGCTTCCTCGGCTCTTGTATACTGGGCCCAAAGTTCACTGGCTTCATACGTAAGATATTTTCCGTTCCAGTCTCTCAATTTACTTGAAGGATCACTACCTAGAACAATATCTGAATGCTCAATTACTTTATCCCAATCGCCTTTAAACAAATAGAATCGTGATGCAAAAGCGTGAAGCGCACCCTGTGTAAAATGATATTTACCAACAGCATAACTATCATCTCGAATCAACTTAGCTGCTTCCTCAATATCAGCCTCAATTCTGTCATATATTGTTTTTACAGAGGCTCTTTTGTAATCTTTGAATACTACTTTCTCTGGGTCTTCAACAAAAGGGACTCCCAAATCACTCTCTGCAGTAGCAGGATTGTAATGCTTTCCGAACAAATTCACCAACATGAAATGAGCATAAGCACGTGCTCCTAAAGCCTCTCCCTTTTGGGCTGTATAATTTTCTTTATCCGAAACCTTTTCAATCGCATCCAAAGCATGATTGGCTGCAGCAATAGCAGCATAACAAGCATTCCAATAAAATGTAGGCGTATCGTAAGAATCCGAAGCAGCATCCTCCCAATGATAAGCATTCCCATTGGGGATATATTCTGCAACATATTGACCGACTCCCTTATCTCCTGCATTATCAGACATCACTTCTGTAAATCCATGATAAAAAGCTTCAGGATAAGCTGATACTAATAATTCACTCACCGCTTCAGGTGAATCCAAAACAGTCCTGTTATCAGGCGTTTCATCTAAATAGTCATTACATGAAGATAACATGGTCATCCCCAAAAAGACTAAGGCTATATTTTTAATTTTATTCATTATCTTAATTTTTATTGATATATAATTGATTTTCAATCACACAATAAATTAATCTTCTACACTATTTAAAAACCAAGCTTTACCGAGAAGGTATATTGCTTAGGCACAGGCATGGCCACACCACCAGAGCCCATAAACTCAGGATCTTGTCCATTCAATTTTTTGTCGGAATGCAACAAAAACAAATTTGATCCCTGTAGTTTTAAAGTCGCATTACTAATTCCAATCTTATTCAAGAGATTCTTAGGCACCTTATAAGCCAATGATATCTCTTTCATTCTTACAAACGAACCATCGGCAACACGAGCTGTAGATAAGTTATATGCATTATAAGCCTTGGTATAGTTGACATTATACTGACGTTGAGATAAAATGGCAGGTATGTCAGTAACGTCCTCATCTCCCTTAAGCATCCAACGATCGTAAAACTCCTTAGGCATCGCATCCAAATCGGAATATTTCGCTTTAAACTGAGGACGTAATCTCACCTTATTTCCAAACTGATAAGTCATGAATACATTCAACTTCCAGTTTTTATAAGTGAAGTTATTACCGAAACCACCAGTAACCTTTGGATCAATAGAGCCTTCATACTTCAAATGATCGATGTCGTTTGACTGAAAATCCAAATCAGAAACGGTAGTTTCCCCATTTTCGTTAATAAACGTAGGCAAACCTTCGTCATTCAGTCCTTTGTATCGTATCGAGAACAAACTTCTCACATTATATCCTTCCAATGGACCTCCAACATCTTTAACCAGATTGTAAATATTCTGGAAAGATTTCAACTTAGTAATCTCATTCTTATTGTAAGCAAAAGTTATGTTGGTATTCCATTTAAAATCATCTGATTTCACATTATGAGTGGTTAGCGTAAACTCAATACCTTTCGATTCCATATCGGCATAGTTGGCAAATTTCCAGAATTCACCTCCAATACCCGAAGTTTTGATATAAGCAATCAAATCGAATCCTTTACGTTGATAAGCATCCATACTCAAGTTGATCCTGTTGCGGAATAAACCTAAATCCATCCCCACATTAGTTTCATACTGCTTTTCCCATGTTAACTCCGAATTCTCCAAACCATCAATATACATTCTTGATTCCTGTTCAGAAATATAAGGACGGTCAGTCACATCGTTTTTCAATACCAAAGTTGAATTGGTCGCAGCACCCATACTTGCAGTCAATCCATAAGTAGCTCTGAATGACAAATGAGAAATAACCTCAGAATCTCTTAAGAAATCTTCATCATGCGCATTCCATGAACCACTCACATTCCAGGTTGGCAACCAGCGAGCAGATGATGATTGTCCCAACTGATTTGAACCATCGTAACGGAAAGTTCCATTAACCGTATATTTTCCGGCATAAGAATAACTTCCTGTAGCAAAAAATGCAGCGAATCGGTCACGATACTCTTGCATACCATAATAGGAAACCCCATTCTGCAACTGATGTCTCACAAAATTTGGATCGATATAAGGTACTCCTCCTCTTTCCCACTGATAACCAACACCATCAAAAGAACTATTTTGTCGATTAGAAGATTTAACCTCCATACCACCCATAACATTCACAATATGAGTCTCATCAAATATTTTATTCCAATTGGCGGTTCCTCTAAAATAATAGTTCAACAAGCTATTATCGCTTCTGTTATAAAAACCTCCCTTAGGCAATACAACCTGAGGCAATGAGTTTGGAACCTCTAAATCTTTAAAAAGGAACTTATTGTTCTTAGCAATTTCGTAAGTATCAGCAGCTCTATATGCTGATGCCATATTGGAATTCTCTAAAATTTTATGCTCCTGAGTCGATTTCACATATCTTATCGAACCCACAAAGTTCAGATCCAGTCCCTTTAAAAGTTCATAATCAATATTTGCCTGCAATTTCAAATCCAACATATCAATATCCAGATAATTGTTCTTCATCTCATTAATGATATTGAAATCGGCATAATTCATTCGATAGAATTCCATATTTCCATTATCATCATAAGGACGCAAAACTCTACTGGTATTCAATGCATAAGAAAATGGATTGATATCAAAATCACGGCTATACTGACCATTAATAGGATCTTCAGTACGACTCACAGTTCCCGGAGCCTTTTGCTGTCGAAACGAACCTGCGGTAATAAAACCAACCTTCAGTTTATCATTCAATTTTACAGATGCATTTGCATTCACTGTGTAACGGTCTACCTTATCAGCAATAGACCATCCTTTATCTCCGTAATAACTTGTTGAGAAATAGAAGTTACTCTTCTCATTTCCACCAGTTAAACTAACAGAATGGCTTTGAGTAATATTATTTGTAAACAATTCATCAAACCAATCGGTATTGGTCATTTCGTATTTCTGCAAAAATTTAGCTCTGGCTTCAGGGGTATTTTGTAAACCAAAACCAGTTTCAGGATCATAAGTATTAATCAAGTCGTACATCTTCTTATAAATACCACCATTTTTCTGACGTGATATTTCAGCATGATTCAACCATCCTTTAGCTTCCAACTCACGGTAAACAGACATCTGTTCACGAGAATTCATAATATTGTAATTGGAATAAGAAGGTTTCATTCTCATGGTATATTCACCCGAATATGAAACTGAAGTTGCACCTTTTTTTCCTCGTTTGGTGGTAATTACGATCACCCCATTCATAGCTCGTGCACCATAAAGAGCCGTTGCCGAAGCATCTTTTAGAATCTGAAAATTTTCAATATCATCAGAGTTCAAACCAGCAACTGCCGAACTAATTAAAGTAGAAGCATCACCTGATGACAAATCATCAGGAGAAATATCGACCACATCTTCCAATACAACACCATCAACTACCCACAAAGGTTTTTGATCACCATAAATAGATGAAGCTCCACGCACACGAATCTTTGGTGCCGCACCAAAGGTTCCTGACACAGTTTGAACAGAAACACCAGCAGCTTTCCCTTCAAGCATTTGCCCCACATCAGTAATACCTGCCACTTTTGCATCTGCAGCCTTCACTGTGGTAGCCGAACCCGTAAACAAACGACGATCGGTTTTACGGAATCCGTCAGATACTACAACAACTTCTGCTAACTGCTCAGAATCAGACAACAGAGTGATTTTTAGATCTTTCTGCCCCTTAACAAGAACTTCTTGAGATTCCATTCCAATAAAAGAGAAAACCAAAACGACTTTCCCATTATCAGGAATTTCAATAGTAAACTTCCCATCAAAATCGGTTGAAACCCCATTCGTGGTTCCCTTTTCCAAAACAGAAACGCCAGGTAATGAAACTCCCATATCATCCAGAACAACACCAGAAATTTGTTTTTTCTGCTGCTGTTGCGTTTTAGCAGGTGAATAAGCTGGCTTAGAAGTTTTTCGTAAGGTTACAGCCTTACTCTTAAACTCATACTCCAAATCACTGTCTTTTAAGCAGCGATTCAAAACAGATTTAACTGTTTCTTCCTTAGCATCTACACTAAGTTCATTAACATCTTTAACATCAGAAGAACTGTATAGAAAAACCAGACCAGTCTGTTCATGGATTTCCCACAACACCTGTTCCAACTCAGCTCCTTCCATGTTCAATGTCACTTTTGCATCCTGAGCCAATGTATTTGCCGAAGCACTTAATACACTGACAAACAAGAAAACAGCGAGCATTTTCATAACTAGTAATAGTTTAAACAGCTTCCGGGATCGAAAGCCATTATTCAAACATTTTTTCATAACTTTGTCAAGATTTAGGTTACACTTAAATTCTATTTCTGTTACTGCAGAAATTTTGAGAAACAGGAAATGTTACAGCATTTCCTGTTTTAATTTTCACTTATTACAATTGTTTCTCCATTGATCTTTGCATCTACTTTTCGGGTCAACTCAAACATCTCCATGATGGAACTGATCTCACTAGTCCGATTAAAATGCCCTCCAAAACGGAATTCCTTTACGGATGGATTCTGATAAAAGACTTTTAGATTATACCATCTGGCTAATTCTGTCATAATATCCTCCATTCGTTGATCTTTAAACAAGAAAACACCTTCCTTCCAGGAAGTATACAGAGCCACATCCACTTCACGCATATCCATATCGCCTGTTTTTTCATCCACTGTAGCCTGCTGACCCGGTTCCAAAAACATCGACTCAGCCTTAAAACCTGAAGATTGAACCTTCACACGCCCTTCAACTAAAGTCGTTACAACTTCCTCGTTTTCTTCATATGCCTTCACATTGAAAGAGGTGCCCAGCACTTCTACTTTTGTTCCTAAGACATTCACAACAAAAGGGTGTTTCGCATCTTTAGTCACATCAAAATAAGCTTCTCCACACAATTCAACGGTTCTTGTTTTACCTGAAAACTGAACGGGGAATTTCAATGAACTCATAGCATTAAGATGAACTTTTGTACCATCAGAAAGCACCAACTCATACTCACTTCCATGGGGAATTTCGACAGTATTATACAATACCTTCCCCTTTTCGTCTCCTGCCTTATACTTTAAACTACCTTCCCCTTTCTCAATACGGGTTCCATCATTCTCTTTTAATGCAGACACCTTTTTATTATCCAGACTCACCTTCTTTCCATTTGCCAAAATCAACTGAGCTTTTGGTTGGTGCGTCTCTAATTTTGCAAGCTTCTGTTGTTGAGGAGACTGGTTAGTCAAATCGTTGTGTAAATAATATCCCACACCTGCTAAAAACAGAGGGACTAATATGACTGCAGCATAGCGGAGAATGGTCTGAAAAGCAAAGACAATTCTATTTGGATTTACTGCCTCATCAAATCGCTTCCACCCTTCCTCTACATCCACCTGATGAAAGTTTTCATCCCAATTAAGAAATCCCTCCTGATTCCGAATCCGATCATAAACCAGTTTATTCTCTTCACTGTCATCAATCCAGGCGTATAACTCCAGATACTCGTTCTCATCCAAACCAAAATTCACTTCTTTGGCAATTAGTTGAGATATTCTTATATGTTGGTCAATTCTATTCACTAGAAATTTTTATTTATCCTCCTTCTCCTACAAAATCAAAAGATACATGAGGATTGTTTTTTGATACAATAACATTCTGATCGGGAACATTCCGTTCTGAAGATTGTACTACTAAAACAACTCAAAAATAAAAGGGGGTGGGAGGGCTTAGTTTTTTTTTCAAAAAAAAAAGCCAGAACCTAAATAAGTTCTGACATCAAATAATAATTATTACAAACTGCTTATCATGAATACCATCAATACTGTTACGACATCCTGCAAATGCAAACGAAGCAAACGGTAGGCATTTGATTTAACCGACTTTACCGTATTGATAGATATATTTAAGCGAAGGGCAATCTCAGGATTTTTAATTCCCTTCATACTCATTTGAACCACTCGTTTCCCTTGAGGAGGTAAAACTTCAATGGCCCTATGAATTTCATAATAGGTTTCTTCCTCAAGAATATTATCTCTTAAAAACAACTCGGTTTCCATAGCCTGGACAGCGTAATCTAATACCACTTTGTGATGTTTGATGTAGTTTAGACAGCTGTTTCGGGTTATTAAATACAAGTATCCCTTCATGGCATTCTCATTATCGAATGCCTCCTTACCGTTCCATAATTTAATAAAAGCTTCCTGAGCCATGTCTGCAGCTATATCGCTATCATCAACATACTTTTTTGCAAACAGACACAAGCTGGAATAGAAGCTTTCAAAAAATGGTTTAAATTCTTTCCTCTTCACTGTGGCTAATCATTTGGGGTTAGAAAATTTTAAGCGTATCCGGGAAGAATTAGGGACTTCCCAAATACAGAGCTTAAAACTATCAAGGCCAAGTAGAATAGCCGAATTTACTGACTGGACAAAAGGGGTCACAGCCCTTTTAGTAGCATAGACAAAAGGGGTCGCAGGTGAAAAACAATAGGAATTACAGGCTATTTAATCTTTGGGGGAAGAAAGAAAATAATGAAACAGGTCTAGAGACAATTAAAGGAGTAACAACTCTGTCTTAAGAGTATTTTTAAAAATTACTAAGGAATTCAAAGAGATTCTCAGAGGAATTTAATCCCAGTTTTTTCCTTAATCGGTAGCGGCGTTTTTCAATCGCATTAACTGAAATATTTAGAACTCTTGCAATTTCCTTAGCATCTAAATTCAACCTCAGGTAGGCACAGAACCTTAAATCATTTGTATTTAAATCGGAATATCTCGCCACCAATCTCTTAAAAAAGTCTTGATGAACTTCCTCGAAGTGCATTTTAAACATCTCCCAGTCCTGATCGAGATTAATATTACCATCAATCTCCTGAATGAGTCGTTGTAAAGAACGTTTAACTTCATTTTTATCTGCTGTAAGAACGGCTTCCACAGATTTCTTTAAACTGTCGAGAGTTTCATTTTTACTCACCACATGCAGAGCATTCGCAGCCAGTTCTCGTTCTTTATGTTTGAGTTCTTCCTTGTACTTCAGTTGTTTCAGGCGACTAATTTCTTCTTTTGCCAGAAGCTCTTCCTGCAATCTTAAATTCTCAATATCTTTCTCCCTTTTTTCCGAATCCATTTTTTCAAGAGCCAGTTTATCCATTAAACTGACTTGCTCGAGCAAAAGGTTTTTTCTTTTAAAATTAAGTTGTCTTAGATACAATACCCTAAGAATGAGAAGTGATATAATAATAAGACCAACAACAAGAATAATTTGATTTCTTCTTTGAGTTCTCATTCTTACTTGCAACAATCCAATTTCTTCCTCTTTTTTCTCCGTTTCATATTTGATCTGGAGCTCTTTAATCTGTTTCTGGGTTCTATCATTGTATAATTCGTCCTTATAAAGCATAAAATGCTCAGTACTTTCAAGAGCTTTAGCAAAATCTCCTTTCAGAGCATACACCTTGGAGATACCTTTATAACAATCTTTAATATGCTCCTTGTCATTAGATTCAGTGGAAATATTTAAAGCTTTCTCAAAAAAAAGCAATGCCTTGTTATAATCTTTTACAGCAACTGAATATTCTCCAAGATTAATAGAAGCCCCAACAACTCCCCTTTCAAATTTAATAGACTCTGCAATTTCAAGTGCACGCTTATAATTTTGAAAAGCTGCATCGTACTTTTTCAGTTTTAGATAAAGATACCCCTGACTATTCAGTGTTAAAGCAAACTTCTGTTTTTCGCCATATTCAATCAAAATGGGTATGGCTTTGGATAGATACTCCAGGCCCTTTTCATACTCACCTTGTTCATCAAATATATTTGCCATATTTACCCATGTCATGGCAATACGTACCATATTTTTTTCAGTCTTATAGACATCCAGCACTTTATTAAACCATTCCAGAGCCTTCTCATGATCTTTATTAATCGAGTAGATAATGGCTATATTATTTTTAATAGCTGCCTGTTTCTCAATTTCGCCAATTTTCACTGCAACTTTTAGGGTATTGAAGTAGTAGTTTAAGGCCTCATCATAACTTCCTATACTAAAATAAGTAATCCCTATTTCATTCCCCGCACGAACGATTCCTTTCTCATAGTTCTTGTCTTTCGAAATCTGCAAAGCTTTCTTAAACTTCAGTAAACCCTCAAAATAATTGCCCAAATTGGAATCCTCTCTCCCTAGAAAAATCAATGCATGAACCTGAGCTTGGGGACGTTTTAACTTTCGGGATAGTTCTAGAGCTTCCTGTGCATAGGCTACACATTTCTCTGAATCTTTCTCAACCAGTTCCTGACAGAGTTTCAATAAGAGCTCCATCTTATCATCACCCGACACAAGCATCAGTCTGGTTTCCAGACTATCGACTTTTTCTTCATCAAGAAAACTCTCTTTTAAAGCAAAAGAGGTGACAGATAAAAAAACAAGTAAAAAGCTTAGTAGAATTCTCATAGGGGACTAGTATTAGGAACATCCCAAATATAAAACTTTAATTGACTTGTTTTAAAAAGCAGAAAAAAGAGGTGAAAAAAAAAAAAAGAGAAACTCCCCAAAGTTTCTCCTTTTAAATCGCAATCGTATCTGATCTAAATAATACCAAGTCGGACTATTGCGAATCCGATAATAATTTTGGTAGAATAACGTACCTA
>Ga0209272_10000171_pt1 | contig 73754 bp, 49 predicted proteins | sample tdDd002_FD_187125 | JGI IMG/M metagenome (GOLD analysis project Ga0209272, IMG submission 187125) | Marine sediment microbial communities from the Atlantic coast under amendment with organic carbon and nitrate - tdDd00.2 (SPAdes)... | ecosystem: Environmental > Aquatic > Marine > Coastal >...
CGACATGGACGTGAATGTACCTCTTGTTGCTGATATGTCATCTGATATTTTCTCTCGCCCTGTTGATGTATCTAAGTATGCATTAATTTATGGTGGAGCACAAAAGAATCTTGCACCAGCTGGTGTAACTTTCGTTATCGTTAAAGACGAGATGTTAGGAAAGATGGATCGTGCTATTCCTACAATGTTAGATTACAGAACTCATATCAAAGGTGAGTCAATGTTTAATACTCCTCCTGTAGTTCCTGTATTTGCTGCTCTTCAAACTTTGAGATGGATCAAGGAAATGGGTGGTGTTTCTGCAATGCAGAAAATGAATGAGGAAAAAGCTGCGGTTCTTTACAATGAGATTGACCGTAACCCAATGTTCAAAGGAACTGTTATCAACGAAGAAGATCGTTCATTAATGAATATCTGTTTCGTAATGACTGACGAGTACAAAGAATTAGAAAAAGATTTCTTTGAATTCGCAACTTCAAAAGGGATGTCTGGAATTAAAGGTCACCGTTCAGTAGGTGGTTTCCGTGCTTCTACTTACAATGCTTTACCAAAAGCATCTGTACAGGCATTAGCTGACTGCATGAAGGAATTCGAAACAATGCATGTAAAGTAATTACCTGATTATATGGATTTGAGTATGGCGACATACTCAAATCTCTATTTTGAGTCATTAAAGCATGAGGAACGACTAAAGGGATCCAGTTTGGATAACTTCGATTTGGCTGGCAATGACATTTTATTTTTAACGTTTTAAAATAATAAAATGACTAAAGTTTTAATTGCAACCGATAAACCTTTTGCTCCTGCTGCTGTAAACGCGATTCGCGAAGTAGTTGAAGGTGCAGGATATGAACTAGCTTTGCTAGAATCATACACAGATAAGGCTGAGTTAATAGCAGCTGTTGCTGATGTTGACGGAATGATTATTCGTTCAGACAAAGCAACTCGTGAGGTGCTTGAAGCAGCTAAAAATCTAAAAGTAATTGTACGTGCAGGTGCTGGATACGATAATATCGATCTTGAAGCTTGTACTGAAAAAGGAATTGTGGCCATGAATACACCTGGTCAAAACTCGAACGCTGTAGCTGAGCTTGCATTAGGAATGATGGTTTTCCTTGCTCGTAAAGGTTATAACGGGAAAGCTGGTGTAGAATTAAGAGGTAAAAATATCGGTATTCATGCTTATGGTAACGTTGGTAAACACGTTGCTAACATTGCTAAAGGATTCGGAATGACTGTTTATGCATTCGATCCATTTGTAGCAAAAGAAGCTATCGAAGCTGATGGAGTTAAGGCAGTAGATACAGTTGAAGAGCTTTATAGCACTTGTCACTATGTATCATTGCATATTCCTGCCAACGACAAAACTAAAAAATCAATTAACTACGATTTGTTGAATAAGATGCCTGAGGGTGGTATTCTTGTTAATACAGCTCGTAAAGAGGTTATTGATGAAGAAGGAATGTTGAAACTTATGGCAGATCGTAACGATTTTGCTTATATCTCTGATATTGCACCTGACTGCAAAGATGAATTTGCAGCTAAATATGAAGGTCGCTTTTTCTTTACACCTAAGAAAATGGGTGCTCAAACAGCTGAGGCAAATATCAATGCTGGTATTGCTGGAGCGAATCAGATTGTGAACCTGATTGAAAAAGGAGACGAAACATTTAGAGTAAATAAATAATATTAAAGTTAAAAAGTAAATAAGTAAAATAAATGAAGATGTAAGATACCATGGAAACTTTTGATTTTGAAGATATGAGTTTGTATCAGAAATCACTCGATTATATCGATTTGGTTTATAGGTTTACAACTAATTTTCCATCAAAAGAGTCATATGGCTTATCTAGTCAGTTTCAACGTGCAGCAAGCTCTATTTCTTTAAACCTTGCAGAAGGTTTTGGAGAGAGTGTACCTTTGGCACTTCGTTATTTAAGAATCTCCAGAGGTTCGATTAGGGAGTGTGTTGGATGTTCGACCATAGCTTTTCGAAGAGGATATATCTCCGAGGAACAAAATTCAGAAAGTCGGAAATTGTTAATGGAACTTGCTAAAATGTCCTATGGCTATCGAAAATATCTTGAAAAGAAGAAAATTAGTAAATAGGATATCTGTTTATTTACTCTTTCACTTTCTTAGATCTTTATTTTTTCACTTCTTTATTTTTTTATTAATAAACAACAAAACACCTTATCATGGCAATTGTAAAACCATTTAGAGGCCTACGCCCAACTAAAGATATCGCTAAAGACTTAGCATGTTTACCATATGACGTAATGAATTCAGAAGAAGCTGCACAGATGGCTGAAGGTAAAGATTGTTCTTTACTTCACATCACTCGTGCTGAGATCGACTGTCCTGCTGGAACAGACGTTCACTCTAACGAAGTTTACGAAAAATCAGTATCTAACCTTAAGCTATGGCAAGAAAAAGGTTGGTTGAAGCAAGATTCAGAAGCTAAATTCTACATCTATGCTCAAACAATGGACGGACGTACTCAGTACGGTATCGTTGCAAACGCTGCTTGCGAAGATTATAGAACTGGTGTAATTAAGAAGCACGAGTTAACTCGTCCAGATAAAGAGGAAGATCGTATGATTTTAACTCGTTATACTGAAGCTAACCTTGAGCCAGTATTCTTTTCATACAAAGCTGTTCCAGAGATTGACGCTATCGTAGCGAACATCGTAAAGAACGAAGAAGCTGAGTACGATTTTGTTGCTGAAGACGGATTCGGTCACCATTTCTGGCCTGTAAACGATGCAGCTACTAACAAAGAGTTGGAAGAATTATTTGCAACTAAAGTTCCTGCTACTTACGTAGCTGATGGTCACCATAGAACAGCTGCTGCTGCTCGTATCGGTGATGAGTTTGCTGCTAAGAACCCAAATCACACAGGTGATGAAGAGTACAACTACTTCATGGCAGTACATTTCCCAGATGATCAATTAGCAATTATCGATTACAATCGTGTAGCTAAAGATCTTAACGGAATGACTGAAGTTGAATTCCTAGCTAAATTGGAAGAGACTTTCACTGTTGAGTGCATGGGAGAGGATACTTACAAGCCAGCTCAATTACATGAGTTCTCTATGTATTTAGATAACAAATGGTACAAGCTTAACGCTAAAGAAGGTACTTACGATGATAAAGATCCTATTGGTGTATTGGATGTAACAATCCTTTCAAACCACGTATTGGATAACCTATTAGACGTTAAAGATCTTCGTACAACAACTCGTGTTGAGTTCGTAGGTGGTATCCGTGGATTAGGTGAGTTGAAGAAACGTGTTGATAGCGGTGATATGAAAGTTGCTTTTGCTTTATACGCAGTATCTATGCAACAACTAATTGATATTGCTGATACAGGTAACATCATGCCTCCTAAAACAACTTGGTTTGAGCCTAAACTACGTTCAGGATTATTGATTCACAAATTGGACTAATTCCAATTTTATCATATTTTTACGAAGGGAATGCCGAAAGGTATTCCCTTTTTTTTATGCGATATTTCGTATAAAAAAAGATGAGACATTTTTTAATAAATGATACCACCAAAGGGGAATATTATTGAAAATAGGTTAATTTAAAGGAATCAAATAAATAAACTAAAACGATGTCAGAATTCATAAATAATAATCAAGCTAGAATAAATTCTCTTTACGATTTTTGTTACCGATTAACAGAAGGAGAGAAAGGGAGTGATTTAATAAAGAAACATCAGGCTGCTATAAATGATTTAACGGCCAATGATATTATTCAGGTAGTACACCGACTGATAGAGTCTGATTTACCATTGGATAAAATAAAAATAGGAATTAATAAGGCTCTAAATGTTTTTCACAAACAAATATTAGCTCAAGAGCAAGTTTCACTGCCCGAAGAGCATTTCTTAACTTATCTGAAAAAGGAAAACCGCGAACTCGAACGACGATTGCAAAATCTGAAATCCTGGGTTAAAGATTTCAATAATGAGAATCTTGATAGTTTGAAAATTGCTGAACATTTGAGGATTGGCGTTGAAGACCTGATGCAAATGGAAAAGCATTATATCCGAAAAGAGAATATTCTTTTCCCGTATTTCGAAAAGGAATTTCCTCAGTACAAATGTCTAGGACTTATGTGGTCTATTCATGATGATATAAGAAACAGACAGAAGGCATTATTAATGGCTCTTTTGGAAATAGATTTGGATAAAAAGCATATCAACAAGCTTTTAGGAGATCTGTTTTTCGATATGTATACCATTATCTTCAGAGAAGAGTACCTATTGTTTCCTGTTGCTCTTCATGCTGTAAACCAAGATGCCTGGGATGAAATGTTGCAGCAAAGTGATGCCTTGGGGTATGCTTATATTCAGGCTCCTAAAATTAAGAAAAAGGAAAAAGTGAAAAAAGATCAGTCATTTGTATCTGATTTTTTGAGTGAAAATAAGTTGGAGAACACCCTGCTTAATTTCGATACGGGTTTAATGACTTTACAACAAGCCATTCTTTTATTAAACAATTTGCCTGTTGATATTACGATGATTGATGAGAACGATAAGGTTTGTTTCTTTTCAAATCCTAAAGAACGATTCTTCCCAAGATCAAAAGCAATTATTGGGCGTACCGTTCAAAATTGTCATCCGCCAGAGAGTGTTCATATAGTGAATGAACTGGTAGAGGCATTTAGAGATGGAAGTAAGGACAGTGAGCCATTTTGGATCGAAATGAAAGGACGTTTTATCTTGATTCAGTATTTTGCCTTGCGTGATGAAAAAGGTTTTTACAAGGGCTGTATTGAGGTTAGCCAGGATTTAACCGATATTAGAAGCTTAACAGGAGAAAAACGATTAATGTAATTGATCATTTCAGGATAATGAAATTAAATGAGTTGGAATAGGATCTATTTCAACTCATTTTAAAATTGATTTGAAGCCTAAATAAATCGGTGGTACCAGATTTTCCTTATATTTACCTTCCCAATTTTAACTGAAAAGCCTATGAAATTCGACTACTGCAAAGATGATATGATTCTGAAAGTGTACCCAACCGTGAGTGCCTGCTTTGAGGAAGCTTTTTCTCTTTTTAAAAAGCACTTTTGGATGTTGGTCTTAATCATTTTTGTGGGTGGTGCTGTAGAAACACCGATGTGGTTTGTACAGCAAGGCAAAATGACTTCTGATGGTTATGAATTTAACCTTAGTTTTTTTGATCTATTTCAAGTCGTCTATTATTTCTTAATTGTGTCGGTTTATAGCTATGGTATTGTCTCTATTTTTATAAAACTTGCCAGAAAAAAAGATTTTGTTTTTGAGGAATCACTCTCTGGTTTTAAGACCTATTCCAGAGCGATTCTCAGCCGATTACTCGTTTTTATTGCAGTAGGTCTTGGTTTGGTTCTATTGCTTATTCCTGGAATATTTTTGGCTTGCCGTTTGATTTTTGTTCCTTACCTAATTATGGACAAAAAGCATTGTGTTATTGATTCATTAAAGATTAGCTACTATATGACTAAGGGCTATTTCTGGACCATATTGGGAATGGGAATACTCTCTTTTATTGTTATTATTTTAGGTCTGGTTTTATTTGGATTTGGTATACTCGTTTCTCTGGTATGGATAAATGCTGCATTTGCTGTCTTTTATAATGCTTGCGAGGATCTTCACTATAAGGAGGCTTGCGAAATTGTAGGTGTCATTCCTGAAGAGAGAGAAGAATCCTAAGTTGCCTTAGTCCAATGATATCTTCCTGAATTTAGTTTGTCATTGGAATTAAAGGATGGCTTTGTAATTCCCCTGTGGACTACGTCGATTGCTCCGCAATTGAGATGGGGATTAAGGGGAGTGTTTTAGTTTAATTGTTTGTTATTATTATAGTTTAGTTAAATAGTAATATCTAATAACAAATGGACATATACAACAACAACGTGATCTCCTAACTCATGCATATTCTTTAAAGTTCATTAAACAAAAAAATGTATTATATTTATTTGGTTTTTGCTCCATGCCTAAACAGGCAAAGCAAGAAAAACTCATTTTTTGTTCTATGCCTAAATAGGTAAAGTAATAAAAATTGATTTTTCGCTCCATTCCTAAGCAGGTAAAGTAATAATAATTAGTTTTTTACTTCTTGCCTAAACAGGTAAAGTAAGAATAATACATTTTTCACTCTATACCAAAATAGGTAAAGTGAAAAATATGATTTTGTAATACCAATTTAGTAAAGCATAAAACGATATTCTGAAAAATTAATAAATAGTAGTTTCTTAAAATCTCGATTATGGCATTAATTAAGAAAATATCAACAAGTAGTCGCAATGGCGATACGAGTGCCTTATTAACTCTTATTTTAAAAGCATTAGCAGAGAATAATTGGAGTGAAGACACCTACTTGACTCCTGTAATTGAAAAGATTAGTGCTATAAACACTGCATTGATTGAGGCATTGAAGCGATTGAGAATTTATTCTCAGCTGGCAGAGAAAGACCATGTGCGCGATACGGCAATTAGAGCCTTATTTAAATTGGTAGAGGGCTATACCTACATTCCTTTTGTCGAGATAAAAGAAGCAGCCTTGCAGGTAAATAACCTATTGAAGCAGTATGGTTTAAGCATATTGCACTTAGATTATTCCGAAGAATCGGCAAATATTGAATCCTTACTAAAGGACTTAGCGAAGACAGATCTAGTGGCAGCCATAACTAAATTGCATGGCATATCAGAAACTATAGAAGCATTAAATGCGGCTCAAAAAGATTTTGAAGATGTCGCATTAAAACAAGCAGAGCTAGTAAGCGCGAAAAAGAATTTAGCTTCGGCAAGCCAGTTAAAGAAAGAGTGTATCGTAGAGCTTAATGCCAACTTGGTAGACTATATGAACGCGATGGCAAAGGTAAAGCCTGATAGCTACGAGGCAAGCGCCAAAACCATTGCCCAGTTGATCGATAGGAATAACGAATTGGTGAAACGCCGTAGCAAAACAGACGAGCTAGACAGCGAATTGGTTTAAAATAGTTATAGGATTAAAACTCTGCTAAGATATCACCAAGTAGAACAATAGACAGATACCTAAGTGTCTATTTTAAGATTGATAAAAGAAATATAAATGTACGTACACTAAAATAATTGGTATGTGCAACCAAAACTAACAAATCATGAGTGAAATAACCGATTTGAAAATACCATATGAAGAATTTAAATCACTTGTAATTGAATCAATAAAATCTCATGGTGATTCATTTCAGTTTGTTAATCTTCAGAATACGATTGCAAACCTTGCAATAAAAAAGGAACTAGCACAAAATCCTTTTCCACCTAATCATTTCGGAGGTGCTCCTTGGTTAAGCCATAAAGATAAGAATAGAGTTAGAGAAGTTTTATGGGATTTAATAACAGAACGCGTTCTTACAATTGGAGATTACAGCAATGATTCTTGGCCATTTCTGAGTTTAACAGACTATGGTTTAAAAGCAATTGAAGCGGAACAACCTGTCCCAAACGACATATCAGGTTACCTTAGTAGACTAAAAAAGGAAATCCCAGATATTGATGAAACAATTGAAGTTTATTTATCAGAAAGTATAAGGACATATAATATAAATCAATTATTATCTGCGACAATAACATTGGGCTGTGCATCAGAGAAGGCACTTTTAATACTAATTGAAACATATGCAGATACATTTAAAAACGTGGACAAAAAGGAAAAATTTATAAAAAAAATCTCTGAAAAATTTATAAAAAAGCAATTTAATGAATTCAATAAGGAAATTCAGATTCTTAAACGGGATTTACCATTTGTTATTAAAGATGGTTATGACAATACTTTGACTGGAGTATTTCAAATGATACGAAATAACCGCAATGATGCAGGGCATCCAACAGGAAAAAAAGTTGACAAATATATATTATTTGCCAACCTTCAAGTATTTATAACGTACTGTCGATTCATATATGATATGAAAGAATATTTTGAAATAAATAAACATTAAAGGCAGCACATAACATACAGTCATAAAGTAAAAAGGGGGATAGTGATTATTGAAAGTTTTCTGTGGGATTCATTCAGCGCCAAATCTTTCAATTGATTTTAGAAAGAGCAAAAGGTATAAACTGATTAAAAGCTTTGACTCCTTAGCAATAAAGAATGCGAATCTGGCAGTAATCTCTTTCGCTTCATGCAGCAGGGGAGTTAGTCGAAATATTTTTAGAAGGGGAGTTTATGAAATCATTAATAGTTGGAAATGGAGTTAATATTCAATTCGCAGGAATGGAGTATTTTAATAATCAGATATTAAAGAGAGCAATAGATAATTTAGATACAGGTAATTTTAATGAAAAAATATATCCTAAAGAATTAGGTGGTTATATAATTCAACTATTATTGCTATCTAAAGAGTTGCTATCAGGTTCAAAGGATAATCTTGTATTGACTACTTACGAAAAAAAGACTTTACCAGCATTTAAGCAGCGGAATAAAAAAGCGATTCAATTGATGGATTACTCAAGTATTGGATTAGAGGACTATTTCTTTTTACACCATATGTTTTGTAGAGATAATAAAATTTTTAACCCTGAATTATATCTAATTACTAAAGGCCTTGAGCGATTGTTCTTAGATTCAATTTATAATGATGGACGAATTAATGATGTAAATAAAAGTTTTTCAAATAAATTTATTAGTTGGTTGAATGAATTTGATCAAGTTTTTACAACTAATTATGATACAAATATTGATCAAGTTTTAAATAAACCTGTTTATCACTTACACGGTTCATTTTCAAAACTAAGTGATGTTTATAATCCTGAGAGTTTTAGAAATGAACTTGAACTTGATGAATACGATTTTGTTGAAGGTTATAATCATTTGTATTGTGATGCAATTTTTGATTTCTCTGGATATGGAAAAGATTTTGTAGGGTTACAGGCTGAAAGAACAAACTCTGTACTAGAGAAATTAGCAAAAGCCGTAAAAAATGGTGAATTAAAGGAACAAAAAAACGAAATAGGTAGTTGGAAGAACTCAGATAATGAGATCTGGAAAAACTTTCATAAAGCAATATATACAAAAGTTGATAAACCAGAGATGGAGTTTGAGGATCACTATCATTTTGGAGATTTTAGTTCTTTAAAAGGAGAACTAACATTCCTTGGTCTTTCACCATATAATGATGAGCATATAACTGAAATGGTTAGAAAAAACGAAAATATCACTAGAATAAAATATTATTATTATAGCCCAGAAGAATCAAGAGAAATTGACAAATGTTTTCCACATAAAAAGATTGAAAAAATAAAAGTGATAAAGTTTTGGAAAAGATTCTGAAAATATTTCTTCTAATAAATAGGATGGTTAGCGGTCGGTACTCCTCTGCACAAGTGTTTAACTATATTCCATTTATACTGGCACTTATGTACGCTTCTTAAGTGGCGCAAGCCATCCGTTATTACGTATGAAATTGATCAGTCTTGATTTTTTCCTGTCAATACTAAAATCCTTAACTTTACATTCTGAATTGATAGGAGGAGCATTTAATAAAGGAAACCAACAACACAGTTAGCAGTAATGGACATAGAAAACAATCATAAGACCGAGTCGACTGATAAACCGAAGCCATCGGAGGAACTTTCGAATGTAGAGTTTAAACCCATGACGAATGAAGAGCTTAACGAAAAGAAACCTGCCAGGCGAAAGAGGAGACAGGCTACCGAAGAGGAATTAAGTAATCCCTTACATGGCGTGAAGCTTGCTCAAATATTAGAACGTCTGGTAGATTATTATGGATGGGAGTATCTTGGAGATCGTGTCAATATTCGTTGTTTCATGTATAATCCGACAATGAAATCGAGCCTCGGATTTTTAAGAAGAACGCGTTGGGCTAGAGAGCACGTTGAGGATGTTTATTTAGATATGTTGGAAGAAAGAGAGCTTTAAATAGCAGCAGAGCTGCGGAATATTTGTAGATAAACGCAATTCCAAAACAATTTACCCCCGCTTGAACAAGAAATTGATGGATCTCCTGTTCAAGCGGGGGTATTTAAATAAACAATTTTTTGCTACAAATATTATGGTACTCTGTACCAAAGCTAATAATAAAAATATTTTAAATGTAGAAGCCCTGCTTTTCATCCTTGTATCCCCGCCAAAGAGAGTAAGTTTTATCGCAAGTTAGAATCTAAAAAAGGGCATTTCAAAATCTGTAAACAGATTTCAAAACACCCTTATCGTGACTAATTATGTTTGATGTAATTGTCCTGATTAATCGTTCTTATCGCTAAGAAGCATTAGGTAATGTGCGGCTGACCATGAAAAATGGTTGGCATTGAGTCCTTTACCACTAATAGGGTGATAGTTTTCTCTAATTGGTGCATCCTGAAGTAAACCTTCCGCATTTTGCAACAATTTCTGACTTAATAGATCTGCTTCTTTAGTGTAACCATATAGTTGCAGCGACTTAATACCAAAGTAAGCTTGATCTAACCAAACCGGACCTCTCCAGTATCCCTTAAGGGGATTGAATTTTTTATGATCGGCTACTAGGGTAGGGAAAGGAACTTTGGTCGCAAATTTACTTGTATCCATTAGGATAGATGTTACTCTTTTAGCTTGCTCTTTTGTTGCAATGCCAGTGTAAAGTGGCGTCCAACCTTCTGGTCCTTGTTGTACCGTTAATAATTTACCGGTCACAATTTCTCTATCGTAGAAAAAGCCTGTTGCTTCGTCCCAAAATTCAGATGAAATACGTTTTTTAAGCTCAGCAGCTTCTGCAGTATAGTTTTTAGCATCTTCTGCTTGACCGATAAGTTTTGCTAATTCTCCTAAATCTTCTTTCTCAGCTTGTAGGTAGGCATTTAAGTCTACTGACTCCTGATTCATCGACCAGCCATGCTCGTTATTTTTCAACATTTTAGTATCGTCGAAACGAACGGCATTATCCATACCAGATTCCCATTTAGCTGCAATAAGTGTCCCATCGGTTGAACCATATTCGCACAGGCCATTCTGATCGTTGTCACGGTACTCGTACCACCATTTGTGATATTTTACCAGTTTAGGATACATTTCCTTAACAAACTCAAGGTCTGAAGTTACTTTGTAGATTTCTAAAACTGCCCAACTAGCCAATGGTGCTTTTGTATCGCGCCAGTTATTTTCTTTAGGATCAAAGTAAACACAATCGGCAACCATGCCCATTTCGTCTTGATACTGGAACATAGAATGCAAGTTACTTTTTGCCAATTCAGGATTGAAACGCACTAAAGCAACCGCTTGTTTCCATGAATCCCAAGACCAAAAGCCGTAAAATCCTTGATAAGCTGCCGATGGAAATACACCAGAATGCTGTAAGTCACCTGCTGCTGATCTCCAGTTAGTCGTTAGTGTTTGAACACATTTAGCGGCTAGTTTACGGTTTTCAATTTTATCAAGTAATGGATTTTTACTATCCAAAGCTTTGTATAAATAGTCATTCCACCTGTTTTTGTTCTCGGCAAATAATTGATCGGTATTGGCTAACCAATTGCTGTATTGTTTAGCTTCTTTACCCGCTTCTTGCTGATTAAAATAATAGGAGTGAAGTAAGTTTACGTTCAACGATTTACCAGCAGCAAGTTCTTGTTTATCCTTTAAAATCATTCTGTAAGAACGTTTATCAGGAGAAATCTCAGTGGTTTTGCTTGCATTATTATGAATCATGAAAAACTCGTCACCTTTCTCAAAATCAACTTGAATTCCTTTTTCAGATTGATTTAATGCAATCTCCTTAGGGAATAATTCACCTTTCCACCCTACAAATAGGCTTAAGTTCTCAGCTCCCTTGTTATTGATCTCTGTTTGGATAAGAGCTGTTCTTTCACTTACAAAAATCAAACTTAATTTGATGCTTAGTTTTTCAAGATCTAGAATCTGTTCTAATTTCCCTGGCTTGTAATTCAATTCAGCCTTAGCTTGACTTAGGTCGATAGCTGTCATGTTATCAGCATTTGTCAATTCTAATTGGCAAAGGTTTTTACTCAACCATTGTCCCCACATTTTCATGGTTAATGGTCCTGAAAATCCACCATAATATGTTGTGCTATCTGCTTCAGGCAGCGCATAGCCATGCCATGCACCCATATCTGAAAATCCGAAAGGTTCAAGATTGTATTGCCCTTGTGGTATGCCCTGAATGTTGAGCACATTGGCCATTTCTTCCTGAAGGTCTATTGCCTTGTCAGCTTTTTCAGTTTTGGGCTGACAACTACTCAAAACCAGAAGGGAGAAGAGTAGGATGTATAGGTTTTTATGTGTCATATTATAATCAGTTTTTATTTTTAACATCCCCTGTATCCCCCTTTATAGGGGGACTAAGGAGTGTCTTTTATTGATATCTGTTTTTACTCAACTCATTCAAATCTTTCTCACCATTTATTGGTCGAAGAATGAACATGTATTTGTAATCTTGCGAAGGAATTGAATACTCAGCATGCACAGGTGCTCCCCATGAGTTATCACCGCCAACACCCATTTGTTTGTGGTCTATTTGCCAGCTAATAACGTCTCCAACTTTAATTTCAGCACCGTGTTTTTGAGGATTCCCTTTACCAGAATGATACAGCTCTTTATAATCGAAAGGTAGTGCAGATCCAGATAGTTCAGATTCAGCTAATACCATCAGTCCAACAGATTCTTTGTTGGTAAGAGCCATCCATCTTAGGTCTGTTTTGTTACCTGTTTCTTGTGGGCGTACATAAGGGTGGTATTGCTCAGCCACACTGCTTTTGTAATGACTTACAGGATATCCTGATTTTCTATCGCTCATGTTTTCCTGAGGACCACGTCCGAACCATTCGAACTGATTGAATGCTTTCGGTAATTGCATTTGCATACCCAAACGCGGTAGCATTGGAATATCGTTTGATTCAGGTGTGAATGTATTCTCTACCTTGATATCACCATTAGCGTAAATGAAGTAACGCGTTTGATATTTGCTTTTCGCTTCGCTAAGCTTCATCGAAACCGTTACAAGCACTTCTTGATCGCTTAGTTTTTTGTTCTCAAATGAAAGTACTTGAGCATTTTCACCCGCTTCTTTCCATACCTGACACTTTGCAGGCGTACCATTTCCCAGATCATTATCTGTAACCGCTCTCCAAAAGAATGGCTTCAAATCCTGAGCCATTAATTCTTGTCCATTAATTTGATATGAACTCAAACTTCCTGTTTTCTTAGAGAATTGAATTTGAATATTTTGTGCTGTCAACGTCAATTTGTCTTGACCATCCTTAAGCTCAATTTTTCCAAGATCTGTTACTGCTTTCGCAGATATTGCTTTTGATACAGGTAATTGGAATTGCTCCCAGGCAACAAGATGACCTTGTGGTACCAAAGGCTGCTTTTCTTTTGTACTTGCTTCAAATTCTAAGAAATATTCTTTACCCGCTTTAGCTTCTATTGCAGGATATGGAATGCTTATAACTTTTTCTTCGTGAGCTTTTAAAGCAATATTATTTAAAATACCCGAAGCAATGATACTTGCATCTTCTTTCAAGACCCATTTGAAATCAAAAGATGTTAGGTCTATAAAGTCATGACGGTTAATGATTTTAAATTCATTTGATGAATGGTCGATCTTTTTAAAAGCAATAGGTTGATAAACCTTTTTCACTTCCCAAATATGTGGGTGAATTTTTCGATCGCCCGAAACCAATCCGTTGGCACAAAAGTTAGAGTCATTCTGAACTTTGTAGATTCCCATATCGCCACCATAGGCAAAAATGGTATCACCTTTTTCTGTTTCTTTTTCGAAGGTTTGGTCTACCCAATCCCAAATAAAACCACCTTGTAGTTGTCTTTGGCTGTAGATCAAATCCCAATAATCTTTTAAATTACCAACACTATTTCCCATAGCGTGAGCGTACTCGCATTGAATAAGTGGGCGTGTTTGAACCTTTTCAGCGTATTTTATCATTTCCCACATGCGATCGTACATTGGGCAGAAAATATCTGTGTTAAACTCTTGTCCAGAATCTTCTGATTGTACTGGACGTGACGTATCTTGTTTCTTTAACCACTTGTAGGTTGCTTCGAAGTTCTGACCACGACCTGTTTCATTTCCAAGAGACCAAATGATGATTGACGCATGATTCTTACTGCGGTGAAACATCGATTGGGTTCTGTCCATAAAGGCTTTCTTCCAATTTGGCTTATTTGCTAGAGTTTTTTTCTTATTATAAGGTTCACAACCGTGTGCTTCAATATTGGCTTCGTCAATCATGTATAAACCATACTCATCGCATAGTTCGTACCAGCGTTCGCGGTTAGGGTAATGCGAGTTTCTTACGGCGTTAATATTAAACTGTTTCATCAATTCAATATCACGAATCATTGATTCTTCAGTAATCACACGACCATTGTGCACATCGTGTTCGTGACGATTAACACCTCGAATCACAACTGGCACACCATTTACTTGAAGTAGACCATTTTTAATTTCACTTGTACGGAAACCAATTCTACGACGAATAACTTCAATATCTTTACCTTTTGCCGATTTTAAGTTGATTTGAATATCGTATAATTCTGGTGTTTCGGCTGACCATCTTCTTACATTAGGAATTTCATCTGTAAAGGAGAATTGCTTTGTCGCCTTGTCTAGTTGTACTTCAATTTCTTTGTTGATAATGACCTTTTTGCCATCGAGAACTTGAACGCTAATTTTTTTAGTCTCAACTTGAGAACTTACTCTGTTTAAGTCAATATCAAGCTTGAATTGACCGTGTGTGTAGGTTTTGTCAAGATCTGCTTGTACAAAGAAATCGTGTATATGCGTTTTTGGACGGGCATATAGGTATACGTCTCTTTCGAATCCGCTTATTTTCCAGTAATCCTGATCTTCAAGGTATGAACCATCGCTAAAACGGTAGATTTCGACCGCTAGTTGGTTATCACCTACTTTTACGTAATCAGTCAGATTAAATTCAGCAGGTGTTTTACTGCCTTGTGTATAGCCTACTTTTTTTCCGTTAACCCATACATATGCTGCAGAACGTATTCCACCAAATTGGATGAAAATTTCTTCACCTTTCCAGTTTTTAGGGATGGTGAAATTTCTTTTGTATGAACCTACTGGGTTGTAATCGTTTGGAATAAACGGTTCGTTATTTGGGAAAGGGTAGGATACATCGGTATAGATTGGTACACCATAACCTTGCAATTCCCAGTGTCCTGGGACTTTAATGTCTTTCCAGTTTGAAATATCGTAATTGGTTTTGTAGAAATCGACAGGACGATCAGCTGGTTTGCGAACCCAGTTGAATTTCCATGTGCCGTTTAAATTGAGAAAGTACTTCGAATTCTCTTTTTCATTTTTGAGCGCATTTTTTGCATTGCGATAGGCAAAAAAGGATGCTCTTGGTTTTTCTTTGTTTATGCCAATGACTTGAGGGTTTTCCCAGTCATGAGCAACTGCTTTCTCTTGAGCAAAAATGCCCTGGTAGAAGAGGATAAGCAATAACGTTAAAGTTGTTCTCATTTTATGGTTCGTTTTGGATTGTCAATTGTATGATTATAGTTTTCTTACTAATTATATATTTAAATGAGCCCTGAATAGGGCTAAGTTTGAATAACCGTCCATGAAATGGACGGTAGACAAACAGTTTTGATTTTTCCCCGGAGGGGGTAAATTATTTTAAGAAGTATTTTTCATCAATTTTAATACCTTCTTCTTCAAGCAGTCTTTTGAATTCACCTGAAAAAGATTCATTTTTATGATGATTTTGCTGATTCTTAATATATTCAATCACTCTAGTTTTATCTTTAAAGGACACGGTTAATGCCGCATAACCATCTGACCATCCTTTGAAATCACTAAATTCAGTTTGTCGTTTTAGCCATATCGAGGAGGATGTTTTTATCTCTCTCATTAAATCTGCCAGAGCAACACTAGGGTGCAAATCAGTTAAAATGTGTATATGATCTTGTATCCCATTTATTCGATATAAATGACACTCCTTCTGTTTTATTATTCCCATAATATAAGCGAATAGTTTATCGTTATGGTCTAAAGGAAGAACTTTGCGGCTATTTTTTGTTCTGAAAACAATATGATAAAGAATTTGTCTATAACTGCCCATAGCGTCATTGTTTGTTCACCCCTTTCAGGGATGATAAGGATTTTCCTTTAAACCATCCATAAAAATGGATGGTTATTCAAATTTAGCCACTTCGTGGCATCGGAGTATCTATTATAAAAGGAAAACAGTACATCTATAATCACTAACTGTTAATCATATATGGTTTAGCTTCCTTGTTTATTATTGGTGTACTTTGTAATTAGTACATTCCTAATTTCGGTAAACAAATCGAGAACAGATTGCATATTTTCATTTGTTTTCTCTGTAAGGAATTGTTTAGCCTTTTTAGGGCTCTTTTTATAAAGTTCGCTTGCCTTTTTGTCGTTCTCGATTAAATTATCGAATAATTTTTGTTGAAAAGGATCACGGTACTCACGCATATCCTTAACAGCATCTTGCCAACGTAAATAGAGTAGGTTATCTACGAAATCGATAGCCCATCGAGCAGAAGCAGGATTGTATTTTTTTGGATCGTAATTCTTATAGGATTCGTGAATCTCTTGTGTCCCGCAATAAATAGGAACATAAGGAGATGTGTACTGATTATCCTGGAATACCCAATAAACACCACCTATTGCATCTGGTAACCATGATCGTAATTGACAAATCATACCATAATTTCCTTTAGATACATTTCTACGGTTTGTGATATCAAGCAACTCGCGCATAGCCACTGTTGGGAAAGGCGTTGTTAAAGGACTTTTTACCAATTTACCTTCCTTATTGGGAACATACCAATCAGGATCTGATGTTTTGTCGTAAATAGTACCTTCAAACGTTGAACGCTGGAAAGCCATAATATCCTGAACAGACATTTTTTTCTCAGGTTTTACTGAGAATGGGTAAATTGAGATATCCTCCACATACTGATGGTATGCATCTTGTCCGTGGAATGGGTCTTTTAACTTACGATTAGGCCATTCTTTTAGGTTCGGCGCAAATTGTGAATAGAATAACCAAAATCTTCCGCTAGCCCATTCGCGTAAGCAAGGACTGTAAGCTTCTTGCCAGATGAAAGGCTTACCGCTATCTTCTTTGTACCAACCGTTGTCTATAGCAACTTGTTTGTAATTTTTCGAAGCCATAAACCATTCTGGTTTGTTAAGGTCAATCTCTTTGATAATACTCCAGTTTGGAATAATAGCAACATGATCGTCAGGTACACGTTGTGCAGCCCAAATTGCTCCAGCTTTACCCGATTCTGGTGTCCAGCCTTTACCAACAGCAACAATTTCGAGTATCCATACCTCATTTGGATCTGCTATAGAAAGCGCTTCAGACTCAGGTCCGCACGAAGGTAAAAAACCATATTTATCCATTAAGGATGTGATTAATTTTACAGCTTCTCGAGCAGTTTTACAGCGTTGTAAAGCAAATATCATTGCTTGCTCAACTGTCATGATCTGTTTACCAGTTTCGCGGTCAACTTGTAATTCTGATCTTTGGCTCAATGTACTTTCAGCTATAGCTAACTGAAATTCATTCATGTGAGAGTAGGCTGAATGGAAGTAGGTATAGGTTTGCTCCACTTGCGGAATTTCACCCAAAATTTCACCATAATTATCCAATGCGCCGTTAATTTCCTGTAAGCCATAGTAAACAGGAGTCATGCTACCTGCAGGAAATTTTTGTCCATGTACAACACGGATTCGAGTATCGTTACCACCATAGGTATGCGAGGTAATCACAGAACCATCGGTGGTTGCTTTTTTACCAGCAACAATATCTGTACAAGCTGAGGCATGTTGCCATATAGCAAGACATGCTAGTAATGGAATTAATAATAGTTTTTTCATAGTTTTTATCTTTGAAGAGACGCACGATCGTGCGTCTTTACGGATATTACTTCTTGATTAATTTTGTTTCATCAATTTCCATATCTAACCAAGCTTCAAGTGTTTTAACCATTTCGGCTTGAGTTTCAGGAGAAAAACTTTTCATTCTCGTGCCATGAGCTCCTTTAGGGTTAACGAATTTTTTACATTTCGTATTGTCTTTTAGGTCAACTTGTGTTGCTGACCATGTATCGAATTCACCATAGATGAATAGCATCTTATCAGCTTTAGTCTGTAACCATTCGTTAACAGCAATCATACTTTCTGGATTAAATGTTCCGTCAGCACCTTCTGGTAGTGTAAAATCGAAAGTTAAATCCTTATCGTAGTTGATGTATTTTTTGAAAGGAGCTACTTCGTATCCGTACATACCCAGTTCTGTTAAAGCTTGATAGAAAAATGGTTGTTGTTGCTTAATCCCTTTTGTATCGAAAAAATTAAAAGGTGATGATTTAGCTAAATGTGCAAATAAGTCTTTTGCTTTTGCATCTGAATTTGGGATATCTTCGATTGTTGTATTTCCCCACTGCCAAAAAGCGAATGAATACTCAAGGATATTTAAATCCAATGCTTTTTCAAAGCCCATTTTAAAATCATACTTTTTATCTTTAGCATGCTCTTTTAAAAGTGGCAGCAATTGTTTTCTGTTTTCAAAACAAGCAATCTGGAAATTTTTAACCTTTGAGCGAGATTCTTCGCTTCCTACACTTGCTAAATGTTTGTATATTCTTTTGTCTTCGCGTTCCAAGTTCATTGGTGCAACATAAGGTACACTTACATCAACATCATTAGGGTAAAAATATCTGTGGTAGATAGTTGTTTGTCCACCTTTACTGATTCCTGTGGTAATCCACTTGTTTTTGTAGATTGATTTCAGTGCTTGAATTACAGCGTGCTGATCGGCAGCAGCTTGTTTAATATTCAAGTATTTCCATTCTAAGCTATCAGGACGTGAATCGTTAAAATAACGGTGTTCAATTTTTAGCTGATTGGCATCGATCAATTTACTTAACTCATCTGCTTTTTGATGCCAAATATTGTAACCTTGAATTTCAACAACCATTGGTTTTTTAAGATCGTGGTGGCCTAAAAAGACACGTTGTTTGAATGTCCCATGTTCAGGATTATTGTGATCGATAGGTTGTGTAAACCACATTTCGTAGTATTCTGCATAGGTGGTGTCACCTTTAATCTTTTCAACTGTAACATTGGGTAAATCGTTAAGTTGAGTAATTAAATCTTTAGGTTGAGTTTGACAGGCTGTCGAAATCCAAACCAGAGCAATAATAATGATGTAATTAAAATTTTTTAGTTTCATGTGTTTTAATAGTTTCTTGGTTGAGTTTTTTTGAAAAAGAAAACCTGTTAGCTTAAACCTAGGGTTCGTTGCAAAAAAAAGTAAATCCTATATATCTTTCGATTCAGCTTTCAGGTTTTCTATTATAATAATGGTTGTTGTTGTTATTGTTGTATTTTATCTGAAAATAAACCCATCTTTTAGAGGGTCATTGGGATCGAAATAAAATTCGTTTTGCCCGGTAATTGATGCGGTTCCACTTACTTCTGGAATCACAGATTTGTTTTCGCCATATTCACAAGGTTCAATAACTTTTACAGTCATAGTACTACCTAGAATGCTTTCTATTGTGATTTCCTCATTTTGCTTAAGTTCTCCTTTGGCATAGTGTATGGCCGCTCTAGCACTTACACCAGATCCTGTTGGAGAACGGTCGACTTCACCTTCCGCGAAAATGCAGACATTGCGCGAGTGGTGTTTCGGATCTTTAGCTTTCCCAATAAAGATTGTTCCATATAGAAAGCTTAAATCTTCTTCAAAAGGGTGTTTAACTTCGAATTGATTCATAACCGCATGTTTTATTTTGCGACCATAGTCAATCAACTTATTGTAATCAGATTCATCTAAATTTAAACCCAGATCCTCTGCTTGAACATAGGCATAAAATGCACCTCCATAGGCCAAGTCAAACTTAACTTTCCCAATCTCAGGAACATCAACAACTTGATCTTTCAAAGACATAAAAGACGGTACATTTTGAAATGTAACTCGTTTAACTTTTCCTTCTTCTCTATGAGCCTGACATGTTATTCTGCCAGGAGGGGCATCGATGCGAATAATTGGATTATTCTCTTTGCGAACGATCATACCTGTATCTAAAACAAGTGTTACTAAAGCAATCATGGCATGGCCACACATGGTGCTATAGCCTTCGTTGTGCAAGAAAAAGGTTCCAAAATCAGCATCCTTAGTGCATGGAGCAGTAATAATTGCTCCATACATATCTGCATGACCACGCGGTTCCCACATGGTTCCTGTTCTGATATAATCGTAATTATCCCTGAAAAAACGTCGCTTTTCAAGTATTGTATTTCCCTTAATTTCGGGTAATCCACTTGTGAATACACGTAAAGGTTCACCTCCTGTGTGCAAATCGATACTTTTAATCTGCATCCACTCTTTGGGTGGTTTCCAGTTCCAATTATTATTTAATATCATAGTCAGGGGAAATTAGGTTAGTTAATTTTAAATTCTTTAGGAGCTTGCTTGTGTTGTAAGTTTTCTACAAAGAAATCCCATCTTTTACGGATAAAGTATTTGTCGTAGTATGCAGTTCCATGATCTTTTCCTGGTAATAGAATCAATTCAAAATCCTTATTAGCTTTAATTAACTCGTCGGACATACGCATTGAGGCCGCTGGGTTAACGTTGTTATCCATATTACCGTGAACGATTAATAGTTTACCTTCTAACTTATCTGCTAAAAAGTAATTCGATTGCTCATCGTAATGCTTTCCTACAGGGTAACCCATGAAAAGTTCAGGCCACCAGGCTTTCGCCGATCGGTGATCGTGATTACCCGCACAAGAAACACCTACTTTATAGAATTTTGGATGTGTTAAAAGTGCATGAGTCGCATCGTATCCTCCAGCAGAATGTCCATAGATTCCTACATTTTCGGTATCCATGTACTTGTGTTCTTTTGCAAGATCTTTAATGGCTTTAATGTGATCTGGAGCACCTATATCGCCAAGGTTCTTATATGAGAAGTCGTGGAATTTTTTTGATCTAAATGCCGATCCAAAACCATCAACGTTCACCATAACGAATCCTAATTGAGCCATTGGAACATCCATATTAATTAAACCTCTACGGAAGGTTTTAGGAGCACGAATGGTATGAGGACCAGAGTAAGTTCCATCAATAACAGGATAGCTTTTATTTGTATCCATATTAAAAGGTTGGAACATTACACCAAAGATGTCGGTTTTATCATCACGACCTTTAACTTTAAACATTTTAGGAGCTTTCCATCCCATTTTTACAATATCTTCGATATCTGTTTGAGCGATATCCATAACTTTTTTACCGTCTTTTGCGCGACGCACTAAGAAACGGTCTGGGAGATCAACTCTTGAATAGTTATCGAAAATATATTTGTTGTTCGGACTAACAGAACAGCTGTGTGTTGCATTCTCAGAACCTAAAAGAGTCATGTTACTACCATCGAAATTGATAGAGTATAAGTAGGTGTAGTAAGGATCACCTTCTTCGTTTCCACAAGCTCTGAAATATAACTTTTCATTTTTATAATCAACCTTACAAATTTGACGGATAAAAAACGCCCCTTTGGTTACTTGGTTTTTTAACTCTCCAGTTTCGTAATTGTATCTGTAAAGGTGGTTCCAGCCATCTTTTTCTGATGCCCAGAAGAAATCATTCGTCTCTTTATTTATATTGTATTGGTGAATTCCCGGATCAACATAGGTTTCACTGTTTTCAGAAATAACAACTCGTGTTTTTCCTGTGGTTACGTCCAATTCGATTAGCTCTCTTTTTTGGTATCCTCTTTCATAGCGAAGCGTGTAGGCTTTAGTATCTGATTTCCACTGAAAGCCATACTCCAGAAATGTGGCATTTTCTGCAAGATCGGATTTAATTTCTTTTCCTGTTTCGGCATCAAATACGGTATAACTAACTACAGTTAGTTTAGGATCACCTGCAATGGCTCTGTCGTATGAGTACACTTCAGCTCTGAAACCTTCTTCAGCTGTTGTTTTTAGCATGTATAAGTTTTCTGAATGCTCTCGGTTGTATTTTGCACAAATAATATATTTTGAATCAGGAGACCAGTAGGCATCTATCTCATATTGCATTTCTTGTTTGGCACTTTCATTTTTTATGAAATACCAAGAAACTGATGTGCCATAGCTAAGTGTTGGGTTTCCGCCTTTGCTAAGTTGGCTTTCCTTACTACCATCAGCATTTTTTATAAACAAATTGTAATCTTTAATGAAAGCAATACGTTTTTTGTTCGGTGAGACTAATTCTTGAGGTGTTCTCTTAACCGGTTTTTCTCTTTTAGAGATGGTGTAACTCTTTAAGTCAAGTGATAAAAGGAGGGTGTCTATTTCAAATTGAAGATTCTCCTTTGTGTACTTTACATTATTAAGCTTTAAATCTTTTGCAAGAAATTCTTTATTCGCAAATGTGCTAAGTTTAGCAGCAAGTTTTTCTTTGTTGAAAAGAGCTTTCTTTTTCTTCTTTTTTAAATCGACATGAAAATATTCTACTCCATTTCGAGTGTTTGTTGAATACCAAAATGCATCGCCTTCAGCAATCCAATTTGGTCTGATGTTGGTGTTGTAAATTTTATCCCCGATATTACACCAAAGCCATTTTTCAGCTTCTTGATAATCTTTTAATGTTCCTTGGCCGAAAATATTTCCTGCCATTAAACTTAGGAGTATTAGTAATGTTAATTGTTTTATTTTCATTTGTTTTTTTGCTTACAGTTGAGTTTGGGTTCCAATATTGTTCTTCAGGGCTTTTTTATACATACACTCTGCTACAACGACATCAAATAGAGCCATACCTACTGATTTGAAAAAACTTGTTTCTGATGGGTCAATGTTTTTTTCTACAATAAGTTGACTTATTGGGTTTATTTGATCTTTTGAAAGCTTGTTGTTTGATATTGGAATTGATAAATCACCGCTTTCTTTAGCAGCAAAAGGTGTATCAACCCATACTTGATTCAATAATGGAAATAGTGCATCTGGAAATTCTCTCATATCTGGCTTGTAAGAGCCGATACCAATGAATGATTTTCCTTTTAAAAGGTTCGAGTTATTAGGGATTACAGGAGTTTGTGATGATGTTGTACAGACGATTATTTCGGACTGTTTAACTAATATTTCACTTTCGGAACACGTGTTTATTTTAATATTAGGAAGTACTGTTCTAAGTTCAATAATAAACTCTTGTGCTTTTTCCGCATTTCTATCGCAAACCCAAATTTCCTGAATAGGTCGAACAGAGCATGCAAAAAGAGCCTGTGTAAAACCTTGTATACCTGTACCTATAATTCCAAGCCTAGTAGCATTCTCTGGACTTGTATGTTTTATGCCAAGTGCTCCAACAGCACCTGTTCTTATTGCAGTTAATGCTGCACCATTTAAAATGGCTAATGGTTCTCCTGTTTCGCCATCATTTAGTGCCATTAATCCATAAATAGAAGGTTTCCCTTTTTGTGAATTTTGAGGATTAACACTTACTAGTTTGGTCCCAAAACAGGATTCTGTAAAACAAGGCATCAACAAAAGAGTGTTATCTCCTTGGTGTGCATGCATCCTATCGGGCATGTGAAACCTATCTTGATGGAATAGGGTAAATGCTTTAGTTATTGCATCTATTACCTCCTCAGGACTAAGAAGATTTTCAATCTCTTTTTTGCTAAGTATCAGCATCGTATTACTTGAAATTAGGAGAAGAGGTATGATGATCTCTTCTCCAATATGATTAATGAATTAGGCTCTTTGAGCTTCAACGTCTTCAACACTTTTTGGAATTGGTTTTCCAAGTAGGCGAGATCCATCAGCTGTAATTAAGAAATCTTCTTCGTTTCTGCATCCACCAAAGTCTTTGTATTGTTCTACTTTATCGTAATTGATAAATTCTGAGAAGCGGTTCTCTGCTTTCCACATATCAATTAGTTCAGGAATGAAATAGATACCTGGCTCAATTGTAAGAACAAAGTTTTCTTCTAATTCACGACCTAAACGAAGTGATTTAAGTCCGAATTGAGTGCTTTTTGCTTCACCATTGTAACCAACGTATACTTCACCAAGATTTTCCATATCATGAACATCCATTCCCATCATATGACCTAAACCACACTGGAAGAATAGAGCATGAGCACCTTGCTCAACTGCAGCATCAAGGTCACCTTTCATGAATCCCATTTCTTTCATACCTTCTGCAATAGTACGTCCTGCCTTCAAGTGTACATCTTTAAATTTAACACCTGGAGCTAGCATGTCGATTGCAGCATTGTGTGCGTTAAGTGCAATTTGGTAAATTTCTCTCTGACGAGTTGTAAAGGTTTTATCAACTGGGAATGTACTTGACATATCACCAGCATAATGTGATGTGTTTTCTGCACCACAATCTAATAGGAATAAATCACCGCTTTTTAAGGTGTTACCATGATAGTGGTTGTGAAGCGTTTGTCCGTTAATTGTTGCAATAGTTGGGAAAGAAAGCTGTCCACCAGCAGCGATTGCAACTTGTTGAACTGCAGCTGCAACTTCTGATTCTTTCATTCCAGCACGAGCCATTTTCATAGCAGCTAAATGCATGTCAGCAGTAATATTAACAGCATCTTCTATTAGAACAATTTCTTCTTGGCTTTTGTAATTTCTTTGGTTTACTACGGCTTTTACAAAATCGATAGATTGACCAGCATTAACATTTGCAGGAGCTACATTTAGTAAATCGTAATATTTAACTTGATGCTCTGGACGGTAAGCAGGAAGGTAGTGAATTTTTCTTCCTTTAGACATCGCATCCTGAAGGTAATCTTTCAATTTAGCACTTGGTGCTGTTTCATTGATTCCTACTAATTCACTTTTATCTTTGATAGAAGGCTGAGTTCCCATCCAAACAACGTGATCGATAGTCAATTCATCTCCGAAAATAATTTCACGATTTTCGTCGATATCAATAATTGCATTTAATCCAGCGTAATCAGACCCGAAGAAATATAGGAATGTACTGTCTTGACGAAAGTGGTAAGTATTATCAGCATAATTCATACCTGTTTCATCATTTCCTAAAAATAATAGGATACCTGATTGCACATCCTTTTTCAGCTTGTTTCTTCTGTTGATGTAAGTTTCTTTTGAAAACATGTTAATGGTTTTAAGGTTTGTTTATGTTTTATTTTAAGTGTGTTGTGGTTGAACAACGGTGTTTTTTTTATTGCAGGGGGTAAACTTAATTGTTCAGCAATAGTTTATTTTACCGAATACACGAATCCCATGTAAAGAGTATAATCTATTTAAATCGATGAACAAAATTAAGCTTGAAAAGTAGGGGGTGAGGGTATTAACAGATCCAGCATTCGTACAAACCTTTGTACGAACAATTGTAGAGAAGTATAAAATCGTTATAGCAAATCATTCAATTGATTGTTAATTGGGGAGTAAATTTATAAAAAAATAATAGTTAATTTACTTTAATCCGTTAAAATGAAGTGAAACTGATAAATATCATGTTTTTCTTGTGTGGTAGGAGTAAGGGCTTTCGACTAAAACCATAATCAAAAGCCTTTATGTTATAATGCTTTGTGTTCCTTCTTTATAAAAATTGAAGGATTAATGGTACAAACACAGGTACTAGGATCGTTAATACTATACCACTAAAAACCGCAATAATTGCATATTCTTTACCCGAGTACTGAACGATAATTGGCATTGTAGTATCCATAGCAGTTGCTCCACCAGAAGCAATTCCTGCTAGCTTGCCAAAATATTTAACAAATAGTGGTGTGGCTAATAATGTAAGGATTTCGCGAATGATATTAGATAATAATGCAATAACACCTAATGTTTCGCTGTGGAATTCTGTTATAATTACGGAAGATAGGCTGTAGTAACCAAAGCCTGCACCTACGGCCATGGCTTCTCCAAAATTGATATTCGATAAAAGTATTGAAACGGCTGATACGCCTATTAATGACCCTACAATAACAGAAAGAGGAACAAGTACAATTTTGATATTAACTTGACGGATAACTTTCCATGAATCACGATCGGTTCCGATACCTATTCCGACTAAAAACATCAGTAGGTAAAGTGCATAAATGCTGAAATCGCCTTCTAGAAGGGAACTAGGCAAAAAGCGAGTCAAGCCAAGAATTAAACCTAGAATAAAGAAACCGAGAATAATTAAACTGCCTTTCATAGAATATATTAATATGAGATGTTATAGAAAAAGATGTATAGTATGAATTACTTCGCTTTTTGGAAGAAGAATTTATAGGTTGCCCAAGCACAAACTAAAGAACCTAATATTGCTCCAACTGTTAAAACTAAAGCTTGCATACCTATTGAGTGAAGGTTGTTGATAATTTTGTCGTTGGTTCCAACGCCAATGCCCAATAGAAATAATAAAAGGAAAATTGAAAATGAGGTCAAGACACCCACAACTTTAATGATTTTTGGGCGATTGCCAATATAAAGGCCAATACCGATTCCTAAAATCATAATGGCCAAGACAATAATAATATCAGTTAACATGTTGTTGTATTCTTTTGTTTAGTTATAATTTTCAGACGCAATATTAAGTTTTTCTTTCTTATTAAAACATGTTGAGCGGCACTAAATGAAAAAGTGCCGCTCAATATTTTTAATGTTTTGAAAAAGAAATAAGTCTTTAGTCATTGCTGATTAAAGGGTTCGCATTAATTTCTTCTTCAGGAACAGGAAGGTAGTAATGTTGAATTCCTTTAAATCCTGATCTATTAGCTGTTGTCATTGCACTTTCTAATTTACCCCATCGACGTAAATCTAGGAATCTTGATCCTTCAAGAGTAAATTCCATGATTCTTTCGTGTTCAATTTGAGCGGTAACATTGGCTTTTGTATTACCTACCATTGCCGGCATGTCACCATGATCAGCTCTAACTTGATTGATGAAAGGAATAGCTAATGCCGTTTCTCCTGTTTCATTTAATACCTCAGCATACATTAGTAATACATCAGCATATCTCATAAGAGGCATATTTACAGCAGAGCGATCGTAAAAGTTATCAGAGCTAGCTGGAATGTATTTTCTCATATTGATTTTGCTAGTTGTAGCACCGAACCATCCATCGTAGGTTTTGCCATATACATTAGGATTGTTTGCGTCATTGAAATAATCGTCACGGAATAAACATGTTTCGTACAAGCGAGTGTCATGATTTCCTGAAGTAGAAATTTTTCCTTCTTTTTTCATTTCAGCAATCAATTCATTTGTACCTAGAATTTCTTCCCAGAAGCCAAATTCAGATGGTCCCATGAAATATTGAAGCCACATATCGTACTTTGCACCACCATCTTTTACTGAAGAAAGTTGAAGCTCGAATACAGATTCAGAAGAGTTTTCATTGCTACCATCGAATAGTGAAAGGAAATTGTTTTCTAATGCGTAATTCCCTGATTCTACAACGCTTTTAAGAGCTGCTTTAGCTTCCGTTAGGTATGATGCATTATTTTCTTCTCCTGCACGATGCATTAAGATTTTACCTAAATAAGCATTGGCTGCACCCTTAGTAGTACGTCCTATTTCGCTTGCTGGTTGTTGTTCAATTAAATCAGTAGCAGCTTCTCTTAAATCTTTAAGAATGAAATCGTAAACTTCAGATCTTGGAGAATCAGCTTTTGGAAGATCAGTATCTCCTTTTGGTACATCTGTTCTAATGATTGCTTTCTTATAATGGCTTAAAATTTTGAAATGATAATAAGCTCTAAGAAACTTAGCTTCTGCAATTACTTGTTTACGTGTTTCCGAAGAAATAGCTTCTTCTGGAATGTTTGGAACATTTTCTAAAATTTGATTACAAAGATTGATACCTCTGTAATTTGTTTTCCATACCAAATTCAAAGCGTAATTACCTGGGGTGTAGGAAAAGTTGTAAAGATCTGTCCACCAAGTGTAGTTGAATGCATCAGCTCCTGGTACAAGCATATCGTTTCTGTAGTATTCAACAACTGGTCGACCTTCTTGCCATTCGTCCCATCCAACAAAACTTTCAAGTTGTGAATAAGCTGCAGATAAGCCAGCTAACGCGTCAGCTTCATTTCTCCAATATTTATCAGAGGTAAGTTTGTCTGGAGATTCTTTCTCCAAGTAATCATCACAGCCAGCAAATGGGGCTATTGTGATGATAATTAATATAGCATATATTAGATTCTTCATTTTATCGGTTTTAATTCTTAGTTGGTAGATGATTATCTTATTTAGAACGTAATCTGAATACCTGCGACATAAGATTTAGTCATAGGGTAGATGGTTCTATCAACTCCTCTTGTTAATGCGTCAACTTCGTTAGTGTCACTATCAATCATTCCCGCAACTTCTGGGTCTATACCACTATAGTTGGTTAAGGTCAATAAATTTTGTCCACTTACGTAAAGACGTAGTTTATTCACTTTAATTCTCTCGCATAGAGATTTTGGTAGGTTGTAACCCAATTGGATATTTCTTAGTTTTAGGTAAGCGCCATTCTCCAGGAAGCGTGTCGACTCATCCGTATTTCCATTAGGATCACCTAGTACTGCTCTTGGCATACTTGTATTTGTATTGGATGGAGTCCATGCAGAAAGAGTGTTTTTTGTAAAGTTTCTTCCTGATTCCATTCCTTCCATTTCGAAACGGTTCCCATTATAAATTTTGTTTCCAGAAACACCTTGCCAAAACATAGTGAAGTCAAAATCTTTGTAAGTAGCAGTAAAGTTCACACTGTATTCAAAATCTGGAACACCACTACCGCTATAGATTTTATCATCTTCGTTAATTTTACCGTCATCGTTGATGTCTTTGTAACGAATATCACCCGCTTTAGCATCTTCTTGAATTAGGTTCCCATCTTTTGAATGTGCTGCAACTTCTGCATCAGATTGAAAAATACCATTTGCCTGATAAAGGTAGAAAGCACCAATTTCGTGTCCTACACGAGTCTGGTTAGGATAGTGCGATGATCCGTATTTTAAACCTTGACCAAAAAGAGCTTGATCTTTATCTGCAAGAGATGTTACTTCATTTTTCATTGTAGTGAAGGTACCTGTTATATCATATTTGAAATCCTTTTCTCTGTTCGAGTAGGTTAATTCAAATTCAAGACCTTTGTTTACAATCTCTCCAACGTTCATAGTTGGATCATTAAATCCAGCTGATAATGGAATGCTTTTTTTAATTAGCATATCCGAAGTTGTGTTTTTATAGTAATTAATTGAACCAAAAAACTTACTCCCCATTAGTGAGTAGTCCAGACCAATATTAATTGATTCTGTTTTTTCCCATCGTAGGCTTCTATTTGCTAGATCCCATGATGCTGAACTAATCCATGCATTTCCACCGTTTCCTTTTGAATAACCACCTGCATATGTATTCTTGTTAAGAATTAGTGATTGGTACTCATAGTTATCAAGAGTGGCTTCGTTACCCAAAATCCCCCAACTAGCACGAAATTTCAAGTTGTCAAGGAAGTCATATTTTTCCATAAAACTCTCCTCTGTAACACGCCATCCAAGTGAAGCGGAAGGGAAGTTTCCATATCTTTCATCTTGCCCAAATTTAGATGATCCATCTCTACGCATTGTAAACTGGAACAAATATTTATTGTCAAATGTGTAATTAATTCGACCTAAAATTGAAGCTCGATTGTATGTGTAATGAGTTCCATCAACCTTAGTGTCACCACCTTTCCCTGAGTAAAGTGTTTTAAAGCTTGGATCATTAAAGCCTATAGGAACAATTGTTTCAACAATTTTACCATCTTCTACATGTCGTTTAGTCGTTTTTCCTTCAACTTGTGCTTCAGACCATTCGTAAGTGTTGTGATTTAAAGAAAATGCAGTAACTCCACTAATGGCATGTTTCCCAAAATCCTTATTAAATGAAATCATGTGTTCCATAATCTGTTCTCTGTAATTGCTATTTAGCTCATAAACAAGAGGGTATTTGATTATGCTAGTTGGATTTGCAATGTAATCAGGATGGTAATAGTTTTCTTTGAAATCTTTATTTGATAAACCAAATCTTGAAGTCCAAGTGAATGCATCACTTAATTTGAAATCCATGTTTACATTTGCAACAGTGTAATGAGTTGTTTTTTCCTGAGTGTTAAAGTGATCCATCGCTACCGGATTTGAGTTGTTCGGTAGGTTGTTGCGAGTCAGGCCGTAGCCGTATTTTTCATTTTCGTCAAATACTGGAACCAAAGGTGAAATATGGTAGGTTTCACGAAGAGAAAGTTGATACGGATGATCTTCTGTTTCAGTATAAGCTAATGAGGCATTCAGGGTTAATCTACCTTTAGTAGTTCCCATTTTTGCGCGAATCGAGTTACGTGCGTAGTCAGAGCCTAAAACAATACCTTCTTCATCGGTAAAGTTTCCAGAAATACTGAAGTGGCCATGTTCTCCAGCACCACTTACACGTAAACTGTAGTTTTGAGAAGCAGAGTTGTCAATAACTTGTTTAGTCCAATCAGTATCATGATTCCCAGGATTGTTTATGTATGTAGGAAGGTCATTACCAGCATTTTCAAACATCATTTTGTGAACTTGAACATACTCGCTTGCATTTAGTAAGTCGTAGGTGTCTACTGGTTTGTTAATACTAAGGTAAGAACTGAACTCAACAACAGTTTTTCCTTTTTTCCCTTTTTTAGTAGTAACTAAAACGACACCATTTGCGGCACGAGAACCATAGATCGCGGCTGCTGCACCATCTTTAAGCACTTCAATTGATGCAATGTCAGTTCCACTAATGAAGTTGATATCACCAGGAATTCCATCAATGATGTAAAGAGGTTGATTATTACCTACGGTACCAATACCACGGATTTTAACATCCATACCAGCACCAGGTGTACCACCAACTTTGGTAATACTAACACCGGCTATTTTTCCTTGTAGAGCCTCAGTAGGATTTGTTGCAGCAACTTTTGAGATTTCGTCACTTTTTACTGATGAGATAGCACCTGTAAGGTCACTTTTCTTTTGTACGCCATAACCAACAACTACGACCTCGTCAAGACCAAGATTCGTTGATTCTAATACAATGTTTAGGGTGTTACTGGCAATAACAACTTCTTGAGTTGTCATACCTACAAAAGAGAAAACAAGAGTTTGTCCTTCTTCTGCTTGGATTGAAAAATTACCATCAAAATCGGTACTTGTACCATTCGATGTTCCTTTTACGACAACTGACACCCCTGGGATAGAAAGTCCATCGTCAGCAGAAGTTACAACACCAGTGATAAGATTCTGACTTTGTTCAATTTTGCTGAAATTTGAGCTTTGTGAGGCTTTTACCAGAATTGGTGAAAATAGAATTGCTACAATACATAGCTTCATGAGCCATGATACACAGCGTTTTTGCGCAAAATGATATTGCGCAAAAGAGTTTGCATTTTTTTTCATAAATTTAGGTTCGTTAAAGTTAATGCCAGTTGTGTTCTTATTTTGCGATGAAAACAACTGAGTTTATTTAATAGTTGGCAGGGATTGTTGGTAGCTTTCTCTGCCTTTTTTATGTAAATATTTTTTATCGAAATGAATAATTTTAATTATCAATGCCCTATGAAGTATGATATAATTGATGTTTTGTTTTCTCTTGAGTGTTTAAGTCTCTAGTGTGGTGGTTTATAGAGATAAAGAGTTCTTTTGTCTAGCAGATCCAGCATTCATACAATCCTTTGCATGAACTGATGTGTCTTTTGTGAAAATAAGGTTGTTTAATCATAATTACCAAAAGTGTAAATTCTTAATAGTAGCTATTTTTTTATTTGCATGATACAAATATATAAAAATACCTACCAGTTCCTACCAGTATGGCAAATAAAATTGCTAGTTTAGAATGGGGGTGTGTGTGTTATGTTCTGTATTTCTTGTTATTATGTAATTAATTAATAGGTATCTTTTTGATGTTTTCTTTTTTGTTTATATCAAATGAATCAAGAAAAGTAGCTCCATTCTCTGAATTTGCAAGTTGTTTGAACTGCTTGGGTGTGTGATTATATTCTTTTTTAAAACATCTCGAAAAATACTTGGGGTCATTGAAGCCAACATTAAAAGCAATTTCTGAAATTGTGTAATTGTGTTGCACTAAAATGATAGCGGCTTTCTTCAATCTTAAAGAACGCATAAAGTCTACAAGGGTTTTGTTGGTAATTGATTGAAATTTACGGTAGATGTTTGAATAGCTCATGTTTAGAGCCTCTGATAAATCTTCCAGCTTAAAATCGGGATTAACCAAATTCTTTTCAAGCTCTATGAGTACCGATTCGATGAATTTTTCATCGGGAGATTCTACTTGAGGCTTTTCTGCTTGTGTGAGTAGTTCTGTTCTATACTTTAGGATCAGGTTTTTTTGAGACTCAAGTATGTTGTTGACTTTAAAGATGACTTCTTTTATATTGAAGGGTTTGTTGATGTATTCTATAGCCCCAAATTTTAAACCTTCAAGCTTAGATTGGGTTGTGTTGCGTGCGGTCAAAAGAATAATTGGAATATGACGTGTTGCTTTTGTGTTCTTTAATTCTTTGCAAAGTGAAATACCGTCCATGATAGGCATCATGATATCACTAATGATTAGATCTGGCGTTGTTTCTTGTAAAATGGATAAGGCTTCTTTCCCATTTTCAGCTGTGAATACGCTATAATACGAGCTAAATGTATCTTTGAGAAGAAGTAGCATCTCATAATTATCTTCTACAATTAAGAGCTTTATTTTACTATCGGGGTTGATGCTAGGAATATAAATATCTTCCTTGTGGGTAGTCTTAGTTTGAATTGCATCCTTTGCCACTGATCGATCAATAATCTCATCTGCATTTAAGTGTTTACAGCCTAAAGGAAGCTTTAAGCTAAATTGAGTTCCTTTATTAACTGATGATACAACATTTATATCTCCTTTGTGTAAGGTGATTAGTTCTTTAGTGAGAGCAAGACCTATTCCAGTACCCCCTACAGCTTTCCCTTCTTTTGATTGGTAGAATAAGTCAAAGATGTGTTTTAGGTTTTCTTCGTCTATTCCAATGCCCGAATCGGATATGTTTAGAAAGAAGTGCTCATAGTTACTTTTGATTTTGAATTGAATTTGACCTTCGCGAGGTGTAAATTTAAAGGCGTTTGCTAATAAGTTATATATGATATGCTCAAGTTTCTCTTTGTCGTACCAAAGCATTATGTCCTTTGATTCAGGCTCAAAAACAAAGTCGATATGCTTAAAACGGGCTTGCTCAGTAAAAGATAGAGCTATGCTTTCACAGTGTTTTGATATGTTATTTTTGCTAGCACGTAATTGTAATTTTCCCAATTCACGATTTCTAACGGTCATTAATTCGAGGGCAATACGTGATAGACGCTGGGCGTTGTTGTGAATAACATTCAATTGTTGTTTTAATAAATGGTTGCCTTCGGCTCGTTCAATCATATTTTCGATAGGAGCTATAATAAGAGTTAAAGGCGTCTGAATTTCATGAGACATTTTTGTGAAGAAATTCATTTTCATGGCATAGAGTTCATTGTTTTTCTCATTTTGCCATTCTTCAAGTAGGAGTTTCTTTTTTAATTTGGCCCACATAATTGAGTACCGAATGATGAAAAAGAGGGTAATTGTGAGAGCAAGACTGTAGAAAAGATAGGCCCACCATCTTTGCCATAAGGGAGATAAAATGGTTATTTGAATCGATTGGGGTTTTATATTCCAAAGATTTCTCTTAGTACTCGCTTTCACTTCAAAAGTATAATCCCCATAGGGAATATTGGTATAAGTTGCAATTCTGTTATTTTCAGTTGTTATCCATTTTTCATTAAAGCCTTTTAGTCGATAAGCATAAAAATAATTGGGGTCTAGATGATCGTTTATGACCGAAAATTGAAAGGAAAAAGAGGTTTGTTTGTGGTTGAGTTTTATTGATTTTGTATGTTCTATACCTTCACGTAATTGATCTGGAATAATATCATTGGCATCTCTATTTAGAATTTTCAATTGATTTACCCTTAGGTGGAATTCTTTCTTATTCGTTTTCATTTGTTTTGGGTCGAAGAAGTTAACACCTTCTACACCACCAAAATATAAGAGTCCTTTTTGATCAATACTTGCACAACCTGAAAGAAATCTGTCTTTTAAAGTTCCATTTTTCCATGAATAGGAATAGTCTTGTTTCGTGTTTAGATCTAGATGCGAAATCCCATTTGATTTAGAAATCCATATATTTGAGCTGTCAGCCAAAAGAATAGCAATGGCACCCCGTAATTCATTATTACTGAATTCTGTTATTGGTTTTGATTGCTTACTGCTAAGGTCGAACCTAATCAGTTTGGAGTACGAATTAATTAGATACAGGTTGCCATTTAAATCGGCAGACCCATGAATGACGCTATTTTCGAACAGATTATTTGATTTAGTAAGTTGGTATGTTGTGAAATTGGATTTATTGAATACGTAATTTTCATTGAATAGAGAAATACCTCCTTGGTACATTCCGATCCAAAGTTGATTGTTTTCATCTTCTATAAAGACTTCCGCGATACTACCTTTTAGCCCATTTTGGTTGTTTGGGAAAAAAGCAATTTGATTGTTAGGACTTGAAAATACAAATATACCAAGGTTACTTCCTATCCAGATGCGATTTTTCCTATCAAGATATAATGATCTGACATCTGTGGCAATTTGTCCTTCTTTATCTTTAATTGAGACAGGTATAAATTGCCCCGTTTTTGCATTATAATAATTCAAACCATTAAGGTAGGTTCCAATCCACTTGTTTTGATGCTCATCTTCAAGCATAGCTTGAATGTAATTGCCAACAAGCCCCTTGCTTGAGTTCGTTTTTGCGATAAATTGATTAATAGGATCGCCTTTCTGATTAAAAACCGTTAAGCCTTCTCCATCTGTCCCCATCCAAATATCGCCATTTTTGCAGTTTAATATGGAAAGAACTCTTGTAGGAGTGCCTGAGAGACTGCCACTATAATAGCCAACCGTAGATGACTCATTGGGCAAAATGTTAATATTGCCATAATTAGTGAAAACCCAAATGTCATTATTCTTTGTTTCGCCAAAGCCTATTATTGTATTGCTTTGCAGCGAAAACTTATTGGTTTTAGAGTGCTTAAATATTTTTGTCTTTTTTGTTTTTGGGTCAACTTGGCAAAGTCCACCGCCATCCGTTCCAGCCCAAATCAGGCCTTTGCTATCTCGATAAATCCGAATAATCATATTGGTAGGAATGAACTCAGGTTTTTTAGCATTTTTATGAAACTGCTTGTATGTCTTATTTTTAGTGTTGTAGAAGAAGAGTCCATTTAATTCTGTTCCTATCCATAAATTATCTTCCAAATCTGTGCTTAGAATCATTGTATTTGATGAAGTGCTGAAAGGGACATAAATTTGGCTAAGCTTCATTGTAGATATGTCCCCTTTAAACACGCGACCTTTATTGGTGCTAAACCAAACAATATCATTTTTGCTTTCAGATATCGATGTAATTGTTTCGTTTGGAGATTTAATGTCAAATTGAACATGAGTTGAATCTAATAGTGATTGACCAACTAGCGTTCCAAAACTACTCCCTAGCCACAGTCTTGCTTCTCCAAAAGTTAATGACTCTATGCTTTGATTATCTTTTAGGTTTTGTATAGGTGAATGCTGAGAAGAAAATTTTCCAGATGACAATAGTTTCGAGATATTACCTTTCTTAGATACACACCAAATTTTCTTGTTTTTATCTTCTGCTATATCAAGAATAGAAGAATTAGGAGCAGCCTTGCCCATAACTTCAGAAAAGGAATAAGCTTTGTATTCGTAACCATCAAAACGAAGAATTCCTATATCAGAATTAAGCCATAAGTAGCCCAATGAATCTTCAATCACATTTCGAGCATTAATTTGTTGTCTGTCGACTTCAGCTTTTAAATGGATGAAATTGTTCGTTTCATCGGCATATGAAAAGAAGTAGGAGTTGCAAGCTAGAATGATTAAAAAGAGCTTAGCTAGATGCTTATTTTTTTTCATCATGATGAATTCTTTTCTGTGTTTGGAATAAAACAAAAATAAATATCTGTTGCAAGGCTACCAAAAAGAAATGGAATAAAAACAAGCTGTTATAAGACTGAAACACCCTGTTTACCTGATGTGTGGAAAAATGTCTACCTATTAGCTTAAAATGTCCACTTTTTTATAAATGTGATTCTCCAATTTTGAAACTCCCATCGTCATGCAAGTCCCCTTATATGAATTCTTGTGTGATTGTAGTGAAAGAAAATTAAACCTAATTTAAAACAAAACCTCTATGAAAAACATTTTGTTGACAATCTGCTTGTGTGTATTGGGCCTTGCCTCATATGCTCAGGACGGTGTCGTAAAAGGAAAAATTTTGGATAGTAGTGGATCTCCTCTTCCAGGTGTAAATATCGTGGTAAAAGGAACGACCAATGGAACTTCTACCGATTTTGATGGAAATTACGAATTAAAATGTACCATGGGAAATGAATTGACCATTTCTTTTATGGGATTTAAATCGCAAACGATTACAGTTACTTCCTGGACAATCAACTGTACGCTTGAAGAGAATACCGAATTGTTGGACGAGCTAATTGTTGTTGGTTATGGGGTTCAGAAAAAGTCTAATATGACAGGTTCTGTAACCAACATTAAATCGGATGATTTAAAATCGGTAACAACACCTAATATTGCTAATATGTTGCAAGGTAAAGCGGCAGGTGTATATGTTAGTGCTAATTCTGGACGTCCAGGAGCAGCACCAAGAATTAGAATTCGTGGTAAATCGACACTCAGTGGTAGTGTAAATCCTTTGTGGGTTGTAGATGGTGTTATTCAATCGCAAGCTCCAGAATTGAATGCTCAGGATATTGAAACAACTACCGTATTGAAAGATGCATCGGCAACAGCACTTTACGGTTCGCGTGCGGCAAATGGTGTCGTTCTTATTACTACAAAAAGTGCTAAGACGGATCAATCTAGAATTAGTGTGTCTGTTAAAACAGGTATTAGTCAGTTGTCTTTAGGCGATTTTTCGATGATGAACTCAGCTGAAATGACGGACTACATTAAATCATTTGGCAACGGATATGCCGATCTTGATTGGTTCACTGAAGAAGCACAGTCTGTTGATACAGATTGGTTTGATGAAGGAACTAAGTTAGGTGTTGTTCAGGATTATGGCGTTTCATTTAGTGGCGGTACAGATAAGTTAAAAACGTTTATATCAGGTAATGTTTATGATGAATCTGGAGCCGTTAAAGGATACGATTATACACGTTATTCTGGACGTATGAATGTGGATTACAAGATCCGAGATTATTTGACTTTACATCCAAAAATGAGTTTTTCATACAGAGATATTAAAGATAAGCAACAGGGTATTGGTGAGATGTTCCTGAATATGCCATACGATCGTCCAAGAGATGAGAATGGTAAAATAATAGACCCTAAGGATGAAGCTGTAGGTTGGATTGGTCGTGACAGATCAAACTCGATTTACGATTTACAGTGGAATTATACTGAATCGACGAATTTGAAAATTGCACCTTATTTAGGATTCGATGTTAAAATTGCACCCGGTTTAACCTTTGTATCGTCTAATAGTTTCGATTATCAGCATCACAGCGAGATGACATATACCGACCCGATGTCTAATTCTGGAAAACAAGATAAAGGTTCTATTTCAAACTACCATTGGAAGAGTTTAAATCGCTTTTCAAATCAGTTGTTACGATTTACGAAGTCTATTGATGAGCATTTCTTTACTGTTATGGCAGCTTATGAGTATAACGACTATGAATGGTCAACGACCAAAGCTCAAAAGAATGGTATAGTATCGGGCACAAGTATTTTGGATGCTGGTGCTGAGATGAAGAATATCGAAGGTTCTAAGGATAATTATGCATTTAAATCTTATTTGTTTAATGCAAACTATTCGTATGCATCGCGTTATATGGGACAGTTTTCTTTTCGTAGAGATGGTTCTTCTAAGTTCGGTAAGGATACACAGTTTGGTAACTTTTACTCAATAAGTGGAGGTTGGAACATTCATAACGAAGATTTCTTCGACATTAAAGAAGTTAATGTGCTGAAATTCCGTGCCAGTTATGGTGTTTTAGGAAATACACCTAATAACTATCACCCAAGTAAAGAGCTTTATTCAATTACGAATCAATATAATAAATACCCTGTTGTTTCTGCCGATCAGTTAGGGAATGATGATTTAACCTGGGAAAAAACATACAGTACCAACTTTGCTCTTGATATTCGATTTTTAGATCGTTTCGATGTGAACCTGGAATACTATATTAAGGATACAAAAGACCTTTTATACTACGTAACCCTTCCAGCAACTGCCGGATTTAAAGGATATTGGGAAAATATTGGAGCGGTTAAGAATAAGGGTCTTGAATTTATGATTGGTGCCGATATTTTTAAGGGAGCGGGAGACCGTTTTGCATGGCGTGTTGATGCTAACATCGGTATTAATACCAACGAAGTTCAGGAATTGTACGAGAATAAAGATTACACCTCTGGTAATAAAATTCGTCGCGAAGGTGAAGATATTGACACATGGTATATGCGTAAGTGGGCTGGTGTAAACCCAGAAGATGGAAAGCCTCAGTGGGAAATTGTTGACGAAGACGGTGGAAAAACTTTAACAAGTAATTGGAATGATGCTACGGTTCAAATGGTAGGATCAGCGACACCTGATTATTTTGGAGGTTTGTCATCAGTCATGTCATATAACAACTTCACATTAAGTATGAATATGGATTTTGTTCAGGGAATTGATATTTATAATGCAGCCAGAGAGTTGTATGATAATGATGGAGCATATGCAAGTTTTAATTCAATGTCATTAAAGTCGGGTTGGAGCAGATGGATGAATCCCGGCGATAAGGCAACGCATCCTCAGGCAATGAATGGAGGAAACAGTCTTTCAAACAAAACATCATCTCGTTATATCGAAGATGCCAGTTATATCAAATTACGTAATGTCACATTGAATTACTCATTTGCTGGATTGAAAACAAAAGGTCTCTTAAATAATTTAAGTGTTTACGCTTCAGCCGAAAATATTCTTACGATTACCGATTTTTCAGGAATCGATCCAGAGGTTGGAAATGAAGAAACTGAAGGGGAAACCACACAAGGTGGTGATTACGGTATTCCGAGACGATTTATGTTTGGATTTAACTTCTCTTTCTAACTGATAGAGTAGTTGAAAGTCATATATTTCAAAGTACAATTGATGTAATATCTTATACAAAAGCATTCAGATAATAGGAGTATCGTCTCTAAAAAGGTTAGGCTTTTGTTGGATACTAAATTTTAAACAAATGAGAAAAATATATAAATACTTTGCTGTTTCACTGCTTGCTCTTGGATTAGGTTCTTGTGAGCTGGATCAGGATCCATATGAAACAATCCAAAAGGATGATGTGTATTCATCGGAGAATGCTATTGAGGCATTAACATTAGGGAATTATGCAATTCTAAAAGGATCTGGAATTGCAGATGGTCAATCATGGGTAAATAATTATTTCCGTTTTGGAGAATATTCGGGTGATAATGTAGCCTTGAGTGGATCAACAACCGACCCTTTATTTTATATCTACAACTTTAAACGTCAGGTAAAAGGCTACAGAAAACAATCTGTTTGGACTGCTGCTTATAAAGCCATTGTGGGTTGTAATATTGTAATTGATAGAGCGGTAGAGGGAGAAAGTGCTGAGATGGATAATATAATTGGTCAGAACTATTACCTAAGAGGAATGCAATATTTCTACCTGACGACTTTGTTTGGAAAACCATATAACCAAAGCCCTGAAACCAATTTAGGTGTGCCAATTAAACTGTCAACTGATGTTGATGATCAGCCTTTACGTTCAACAGTTAAAGAATGTTATGAGCAGATTATAGCGGACCTAAAGAAAGCAGAATCTTTAATGCAGTCTGAAAAATCGGCAAGTTATGCAACAAAGGAAGCTGCACAGGCTCTTTTATCTCGTGTCTACTTATATATGGGAGACGATGATAACACGATTGCTTACGCCGATTTAGTTATTAATTCAGGACGTTACTCTTTATTATCAAAGGATGATCTTAGAGTCTATCCAACATTTACGCCAGATGAAAATCAGGAAACCATCTTCGCTTTAAGATTTGTTGATGGTGCTGATAACTCAGGACAATGGGATGATTGGTACGCTTTTTCAGGTATGTATGCAGCGGTTGATTCTGAAGGGAAGGCTTCTTTGTCTGGTTCAGGTTGGGGTGAGTTATATGCTTCTGTAACCTATAGAGATATTGTTGAAGAATGGCCAGATGATGCACGTTCATCTTTTGTAACATCTATGGTTCTAGACAAGAATTCGGAAGATTTATGGGGTGTTTGGTATGGTTTAAATTCATTTAAAGATGCTGACTCTGATCAACAGAAGAAGTTGAATGGTTTATTATTTCACCAAGACTCAGTAAGTGCAGATCGTACGGTGTTGTATCAAAAATTAGCTTCTGACCAAGGAGATAAATTAATGGAGTCACCGATTACAGCTACTGTTGATTCAAAAACAGGTGTTACAAACTATTCAGTAAGACCTTATCAGATCAACAAAGAAACTGGAGCGACAAGCTTATTAGATGCACCGGTTAAATTACGCATCAACCAGAAATTAGCAACACGCCAAACTTATCCCAAATACTTTATTACGAAGTGTTCTGGTCAAGAGAATAAAGGTCATCTGTGGTCACCAATTATCTCACGTTTGGCTGAGATTTATTTGAATAAAGCTGAGGCTTTCGCCAAGAAAGGAGATATCGGTAATGCACTTGCCAATGTGAATATTGTTAGAACAAGAGCGATTGGTCAAGAAGCGGCATATACGGCTGCTGATGTAATAGGAGAAGTCAGTCTTTTAGATTTGGTTTTAAAGGAGCGTCGTTTAGAGTTGGCATATGAAGGACATCGTAAGTTTGATGTTTTCAGAAACAATAGAAACCTTGATAGAGAATATCCAGGAACTCACCTAAGAGGAAACGATCCTTTCTTTGAAGTATCTTATGATTCTAATGTGATTATAGAGTATATCCCAGAGGGGGAAATTTTAGCTCAACCAGACTTACAGCAAAATATGTAAGTTGATTATTTCGGGAGGAGTGGTGTGCTTCTCCTGAAATTGATTTTCAATGACAATGAGTGAAGTTGAATCGTGAGATTTAAATATTTAGAAAACGATATAATGAAGATTAAAACATACTCCGTTTTAGTATTACTACTTGCCATGCAGGTTTTTCTTGCATGCTCTTCTTGTTCTAAATCGAATGACGATGGAGAGGATATAAATAAAGCCCTTTTGAGTGAGCTTAAAATCAGTGTCCCTTTAAATGGAAATGCTTGGCTTTCTAACGACGTTTCCTTGAATGAAAGCATGATTACAGAACAAGGTTTGAAGAATTGGTCGAAAGAATCATCTCTAATAAGAACTTTTGTCGGGTTAAATGCTACTGGTCAGTTGAGTTTAGGCTTAAAAGCTCGATCAATTAAGGGGAAATCTGTAATTCGAATGACAATAGGTGATGTTTCTAAAGAAATTACAATTGAAAATAATGAATTTGAAATTATCCCAGTCGGTTCTTTTGATATCTCAGAAGAAGGTTATATACAGGTTGATATGCAGGGTGTTTCAAAAACCGATCAATATTTTGGAGAGGTTTCTCAATTGCTTATTGGTGGTGAAGCAACATCGGCAGGTACCGATTTTGTAAAAGAAGATTTTTATTGGGGGCGTCGTGGGCCATCGGTTCACCTATCGTACACAGTTCCCGCAGAAGCGGGTGATGTCCGTTGGTTTTATAATGAAATTGAAGTGCCTGAAGGAAACGACGTGATTGGTTCGTATTATATGGCAAATGGGTTTGGAGAAGGTTATTTTGGAATTCAAGTGAATTCGGAAACGGAACGAAGAGTTTTGTTTTCGGTATGGAGTCCTTATGTAACTGACAATCCGAATGATATTCCTGAAGAAGAAAAGATAAAATTGCTGAAAAAAGGTGAAAATGTACAGACAGGTGAGTTTGGGAACGAAGGTTCTGGTGGACAAAGCTACAGAGTGTACGACTGGAAATCAGGAAATAAATATCGATTTCTTTTAGGAGCTAAACCTAGCGTTGATAATTCAACCGATTATACAGCCTATTTCTTTGCTCCTGAAATTGGTAAATGGGAATTGATTGCAAGTTTTAGACGTCCTAAAACTTCAACTTATCTTACGCGTCCTCATTCATTTCTTGAGAATTTTATGACGGAAATGGGACAATTTACTCGCAAAGCGACTTACTCGAATCAGTGGATAAAAAACACAGAGGGAAAGTGGTTTGAGCTTAGCGAAGCTAAATTTACAGCAGATGCGACTGCTCGAAAGAATTCACGACTTGATTATGCAGGAGGTTCAGAAGGAAAGGATTTCTTTTTAAAGAACTGTGGCTTTTTTAGTGATAGAACCACAATTGATTCATTTTTTAGAAGAATTGAATTGGGGGTAGAGCCCGCAATTGATTTTGATAAATTGCCTTAATGGTTAAAAAGGTTTTGTTAATATAGTTAGAAGAGGAGATCGTATCGAAGAATAGGTTTGGTAGCTTGTGTAAATGGCTTTGGATTAAATCTCCTCTTTTTTTAATGTTTAGTTAAGATAAATAATGAGAAAAGCTGATCTTTAGGGGTCGGCTTTACGCCATTAAAAATGGATGATTTTATAGAATAGGAAAAGGTGAAATTAAAAATTATCATAGCAGGTCTCTTAGTGGCCGTTCTACTGATCGTGTTGTATCGTTCAATTGAAAAATTGGATGCATATACATCAACAGACTCCTACTGTATTAGCTGTCATGTGCATACCCAGGCTGATTATTCATGGGCTCAATCTTCTCATTATAAAACAGAAGCCGGAGAGCAGATTCACTGTATTGATTGCCACCTTCCGCCTAAAGGGAGTTCTGACTATTGGCCCATGAAAATAAAATCAGGGGCAAAAGATCTATATGCCTATCACTTTAAAGATCACTCTAAAATCAATTGGGCAGAGAAATCAGAAATTGAAAATGCGGTTCACTTTACCCCAAAGGAATCTTGCATTGCTTGTCATGAAAATCTTTTCCCATTTGGCCTATCCGATAAGGGAGAAAAAGCACATTTATATTACCGACGAAACGAAGACGAATTACATTGTATTAATTGCCATAAAGGTGTTGGTCATGGAGGCAGATACAGTTCGTCTGAACCCAATATTTCATTTTTAGCAAAGAGAGAAGGTGTTAAGGATGAGGTTTATATTAACGCTGTCGTGATTGAAGGATTTCATGATTTTAAAGAGACCATTCCAGGCTCGTCTGTTTCTTTTGACATGATTGCCATTCCTTCAGGATCATTTGAAATGAAGATATACCCTGATAATGCATTTAAAAAGAAAGCTCTTGATCAAAAGATAATAAGGCTGTCACCATTCTTTATGGCTAAACTTGAACTAACATGGGATGCTTATAGAGTTTTTTTAAGCGATGTTGAATCTGAAGGTAGAGTACATGACAATGACTCGGACTTGGATGCAATTTCTGGGGCAACACCACCTTGGGGAGATCCTGCTCAGGGCTGGGGAATGGGACAGAGGCCTGCCATTAGCATGACTTGGCAAGCGGCGACTACTTATTGCCAATGGTTATCGAAGAAAACTGGTAAAACCTATCGATTGCCAACCGAAGCTGAGTGGGAGTATGCCTGCAGAGCGAATTCGGCTATTGAATCTTTGAGCGATGAGGAGATGAATGGTCGAATTGTTTATAGGGATAACTCAAAGGGTAAAACGCATTTGCCAGATCAAATGCGAGCCAATGCATTCGGTTTGATAAATATGCTGGGTAATGTGAAAGAATTTTGTTCTGATTGGTATTCTGATAATCCATTGTCTAGAGCACAGGGAGAGATATTATACAATCCTCAAGGTCCGGTAAAAGGTAAGGAGCGTGTTATTCGAGGAGGTTCTTATCGAACAAAAAAAGAAGCTTTGAGAGCAGATTTTAGAGAAAATACACAACATGATAGATGGCTAAAAACGGATCCACAAATGCCCAAGAGTATCTGGTGGTATTCCGATTGTAAAGATGTGGGATTCAGGTTGGTTTGCGAGTGGGATGAGGGAAACAATAAATGATCTTTTTGAACTATGAAAACTAAGAAAAATAACAGACGAACATTTTTGAAAAATGCTGGTGTTTTAGGTATGTTTTGTGCCTTGGGAACAGCTGGTTTCATACAATGTGAAAAGAGGAAAGAAAGAACCTATAATTACCCACCATTGCTAAATAAAGCTCCAGATGGTCCTGTACTGAAAGCGGGTGTTATCGGTTGTGGCTATCGTGGAACAGGAGCGGCACTCAATTTTCTGAATGCAGGCTCTAATTTAGAAATTACCGCATTGGGCGATGTTTTTATCGATAGAATAGATCTGTGCAATAAGATGCTTAAGGAGAAAAAGGGTATTGAAGTAGCACAAGAAAATTGTTTTGCTGGATTTGATGCTTACGAAAAGGTAATAGACAGCGGCGTAGACGTGGTGATTCTTGCCACACCTCCAAATTTCCGACCTGATCATTTGGAAGCCTGTGTGAAAGCTCGCAAGCATGTCTTTATGGAAAAACCGATTGCTGTAGACCCTGTGGGTGTTCGATCTGTGATGATATCTGGTGAAAGAGCCGACGTATTGGGTTTATCTATCGTAACAGGAACCATTAAACGTCATCAGAAAGACTATGTCGAGACTTTTCGTAAAGTTGCTCATGGCGACATAGGAGACATTATATCTGCAAACAGCTATTATAATGTAGGGAAGCTTTGGCACAAAAATCCACGAGCAGAATGGAGTGAGATGGAAGCTATGATTCGCGATTGGGTCAACTGGTGTTGGTTGTCTGGAGATCATATTGTAGAGCAAAATGTGCATAATCTCGATGCAGTGAATTGGTTTGTGGGCAAGCACCCTCTTAAAGCTGTTGGTTTCGGTGCACGTCACCGACGATTAACCGGGAATCAGTACGATATGTTTAGCGTCGATTTTCTTTACGAGAACGATGTGCATTATCACAGCATGTGTCGTCAAATAAATGGCTGTGAGAATAATGTGTCAGATCTTATTCGAGGTACTGATGGCTATACCAATTGTCAAAATACCATTTACAATCAGGATTCCAGCATTAAGTGGGCATTTGATTATGGAAATGAGGATGAAATAATTGAGATAAGCCCATTTGATCAAGAGCATATCGATTGGGTCACAGCCATCCGAACAGGAAAACCCGTGAATGAAACACAGGTTATCGCAGAATCGACTATGACTGGTATTATGGGCAGAATTTCAGCCTATACAGGTAAAGAAGTGAGCTGGGAAGAGATGATGAACTCTGATTTATACTTATCGCCTAAGCATTATAGCTTTGGTAATGTAGATGTGAACAAAACAGTGCCTGAGCCAGGATTAATGAGATAATTTTTTTAGTTCGTTAGTTTAGCTAGCATTCCTCTAAAGATAAGACCATGAAAGGGTAATACGGTATACCAATACAACCTGCCAGATACGCCAATAGGCCTGTAAGTGGCTGTTTGTATAAGTTTGCCATCATCAATTTTAAATTCGAGCCATGCCTCTCCTGGTAGCTTCATTTCGGCAAAAAGAAGCAAGCGTCCTTCATCTTTGTTGGCATATAATACTCGCCAAAAATCAAGGGTGTCGCCAGCAACGAGTTCTTTTTCATTGGTACGACCTCTTCTCAGACCCACACCACCAGCCAAACGATCAAGATAACCTCTAAAATGCCAGAGTTTGTTGGCATAATACCAACCTGTTTTGCCGCCTATTCTCCATATCTTATCAATACAATTTTGGCGGTTGGAATAGGCCTTACTTCGCTTATCGGTATAGCAACCATAATGAGGAACATTAATAAAATCTGATATTTTAATATTCAATCTGCCACTTACTAAAGAATCTTTCCAGCTTGATACGACCTCATTACTTTCAATTTTAAGGAAAGCTTTCGAAAGTGCCTCTTTGTAGCTTAATGGCTCAATATTCAGAATTTCAGATAGATTATTTTCGCGACAAATGACCTCAATTTTCATGCTGTTGACCAGAGCAATGGCTAGTTTATAAGAGGTGGTTGTAACAAAGTAAAGCCAGTATGACGAAAGGCGAGGTGTCATAACGGGTACGATACCAATATAGCGCTTCAGTTTTCTAAGCTTGGCGTATTCCAATAGCATGTTTTTATAAGAGAGAATATTGGGACCACCTATATCGAAGTTTTTATGGTAGGTCTCATTACGTAGAAGGCTTTTTGAGAGGAATGCAATCACATCCCGAATTGCTATGGGCTGACATTTTGTATTTAGCCATCTGGGTGTAACCATAATGGGAAGTTTTTCAACCAAATCTCGTATAATTTCGAAAGAAGCACTTCCTGAACCAATGATAATTCCAGCACGAAGACAAGTAAAAGCATACTTTCCTTTTTTTAATTCGAGCTCAACGTTTTCACGAGATTTTAAGTGTTTGGATAATATTTTCTCATTCACAATACCACTCAAATAAATAACTTGAATGGCCTTTGTGCGATTAAGAGCTTCTCTGAAATTAGATGCGGATTGTTTTTCTAAAACGACGTAATTATTCGAAGAGGACATGGAATGAACCAGATAGTAGGCTGCATCGATATCTTGTGGAATTTGTTTCAAAGAGACAGGATCTAAAAGATCAAGCTGAAGAACTTCAATATAAGGTAAAAGGGACGCCGGAGGGTTAAAGCGTTTCGCATCCCTTACACAGCAAACAATATGGTGTCCATTCTCTATTAAAATAGGAAGTAGTCTTTTGCCGATATAGCCAGTAGCTCCTGTTAATAATACCTTCACTTTTCGTGTTTTAAGATCCAAAAGAATCGAATTTTACTCGAAATAAATCCTATTCAAGATACCAATATTAAAATAAGCATCCTAAACGGGATATTCATTGACTATTCGTTACTCTATTAGATTATCTATTAGCTCAAACTATTAAAACCATTATCATACTCTATACAAGTGAATCTCTTTGTTCTTAGTGTTTAATTTAATTTTTCATTTTATGACGTTTTGCCGTATCTTTTTATAACAATCTTGTCCTAAATAATTTTAACAATTGGGCTTTCCGCCCAAACCCGACTTCATTTCTTGTCTTGAAACAAGAAACGAAGCAAAGAAATTCAAGGCTGCTTTTTAAATATCTTTCTTATTTGCCTCACGCTTAAGTGCGGCCGGGTGATTTCCTCGGCAAGCTCGGAACTTCCCGGTCTTTCTAAAGCTTTCGTAAAACGAAAAATATTTAAAAGAGATGCCATATTGCAAGTTGCACAAAAAGAGCCCCTCGATTGTAAGATCAAACTTAAATGCATTACTAACAGGAAAATACAAGGCAGAAACAAAAACATTTAGGACGCGATTGTTTTTATAAGTGTTAGTGCCTGATGAGAAGTGGTTGTGTTAAAACATGAATTTTATTAGATAATTGGAAAAAATGGAGATACAAGAATTAAAGTCAAGCCTGTCATTACCTCTTATTGTAGCCCCAATGTTCTTAGTTTCAGGAACAAAATTGGTTATAGAATCATGCAAAAAAGGTGTGTTAGGCACTTTCCCATCATTAAATGGGAGAACAGTTCAAGATTTTGAAGACATGTTAGTTGATATTATATCCGAACTAGAAAAGTTTAAAGTAGAAACGGGCTGTCAACCCGCACCCTTTGGAGTCAATCTAATTGTTAATAGAACAAATCCCAGACTTATTCCTGATTTACAGCTTTGTATTAAGTATAAAGTGCCCTTGATTATCACATCACTGGGAGCCTCTAAAGATGTGGTTGATGCCATTCATCAATACGGAGGTTTGGTTTTTCACGATATTATAAAAAAAAGACATGCCGAAAAGGCCATAGAAGCGGGTGTCGATGGTCTTATTGCGGTAGCAGTAGGAGCAGGTGGGCACGCAGGTACAGCAAATCCGTTTGCCTTGATCAGTGAAATAAGGTCGTTTTTTAATGGCCCCTTGGTATTGGCAGGTGCCTTAAATAGCGGAAAAGATATTCTTGCTGCTGAAACCTTAGGGGCCGATTTTGCGTATATGGGAACACGCTTTATTGCAACACAAGAAAGTTTGGCTTCCGCTGATTATAAACTTACACTTATCAGTTCTTATATTGATGATGTTCTCTATACGGCGGCTGTTTCGGGAGTTCATGGTAATTTTTTAAAGTCGAGTATCGAAAAAGCGGGTGTTGATTTAACTGATAAGAAAGAGGAAGACTTTTCTGAATTGTCTGCAGAAAATGATAAGGCCTGGAAAGATGTTTGGTCTGCCGGACAAGGAACAACAGGTATCAATTCTATTTCAACAGTTAGCCATTTGATCGATGAAATAAAGCTTGAATATAAAAACAAACAGAGTCAAATGATCTCTCGCTGATGAGGCAAATTTATGATGAGGGATATTCTATTTTTCAATGTTGAATAGACGATATACTTATAGTTTGATTGTTCCCTGCTTTTTTTTTAAAAGCGGGATTAGAAAATCAAATATTTAATACATTTCGCTATGATAGATAAAATACAAAAGGCACTTTTTGGGGGAATTGTTGGGACAGCTGCTATGTCTGTATTTATGCTCGTATCGCCTATGATTGGTTTGCCAAGAATGAACCCACCACAAATGATTTCCACCATGCTTGAGGCCCCAAATTTAATTGGGTGGAGCATACATTTTATGATCGGGATAACATTTGCCTTGGTTTATGTGTTCTTTTTTATGAGGCTGATACGTAGAGTAAATCTTGCAATTCTTAAAGGATTAATTTTCGGAACACTTGTATTCATTTTTGCACAAATAGTTATGGGAATAATGGGAGACTTGTTGGGAGGCATGCCACTAACAGAAGGAAACGTGGCTTTAATAATGCTGGGCAGCATACTTGGGCACATGATTTATGGCCTTAGCCTTGTTTTCCTTGTAAAGGACGTTGCATAAGCTTGAGATCTTCATGATGTAGTTTAACAGATGCTTCTATTTCATGTTTTATAATGATTTAAGCTACGATAGGATCTGTTTTTTTTGCCTGAAATTTTAGGGTTTGTACAAAAGTAAAATTTGAAAAAGCTTTTGTTTTTCATAAATTAGTAGGAGCCCTTGCTAAAATTTCAAAGACAAGCATGTATTTGTACTGAGGTCTGATGAAATAAAAGCCGTACAACAAGCATATCGTTTTCAGATTATTATTGGTTTCATAAAAATTGGCGCAATGAATAAATTAACAACAGCGAAACGTCTTGACTTAATTCTTGAACTGTGTATTAAGAAGGAGAATAAATTTCTTTTTTCCAATGAAATACAAAGAGACGTGTTACCAGAACTCTCTAAGAGTGAAATTAGCTTGTTGTTAAAAAAAATATCAAAGGAACCGAAACCTGTCGCTAGAGTCGTATTTACTGAATTTGCAGAGCATATAGAGAAAAATGAACTGACCGATAAGTTTCTACAACAAGGCGGTTATACCCATATTGAGACTAAAGAAAAGGAAAGAATCAAAAGAAAGATATACAGAGATAGTCTGGAATTTGATAATGCTGAGGTCGATTTAGACCTAGCAAGAAAAATTCTTAAGGACTATTCGAAAACAAAATGGTATTCCAGATTAGGTTTCTTTATCGCTATAGGCCTAGTTATGTTTGAATTGATACGTTTTGTTATTGATTAAATAGCTATTAAAAGTTGAGCTCCATTCAAATAAGTAGCTAGCATCGTTAATTCTAAAAAAAAAAAGAGAATACCGCTTAATTACGAGAGGCTACTTGCCAAACAAGTCCTTAGAGCTAACTGACCGAATGTATAAGGTAGACGGCATGAAAAATAGCAAAAATAAAAAGGAGGAAGTTGCTGAAACCTCTAAATCTGTTGATTAGTTTGGCTACAGGAGTTCTAACTTAACCTACAGACCTGTTATTTTAGCGACAGGTGCTATAATTCGTTCTATAGGCATTCAATTTTAAGAACTAAAGTCTTAATTAATGCTACAGCCAAGCCTTTTGTGCAACAGCAATACTAATTCAGCATATAGACATCAATTTTTTACAATTATCACTTATAACTAAACCAAAGCACCCCAAGCGAAAGCCTAGGGTGTTTTCTTATAAACAAAATACCACCCTTATTTACAATCCCTATTTATAATAATGCCTTAGTAAATTTTACAGTAATTAGATCTCATGTTTACTCCAAATTCTTAAATTTACAAACCTTTATCATCTGATTTTAGGAAAACAGATCCTTTTTATTTGAAAAAAAGTGCACAATACCGACCCATAGGGTGTGTGTTGTGCACTTTTAATCACGATATATTAAAAATAGAGGCACTTCTGAAGTGCATTTCTTAAATGTTGCCAACAAGTGTAAAAAGAACTAACAAATAACTTTAAAGGATTAAAATGAAAAACGATAATTCACATTTTTCAACAGCTTACTCAATGATTAAAAAAACGATATTCTTATCCATTCTGTTTTCAATTGTGCTATTGGTTTCTTGCGATAAAGACAGTGATATAGAAACTGATGGAATAGAAAAAACGATCTCAACTGATAGTATTTATTTTTCTTGTACGATAAACAATGAATTTTTTGAATTTAAATCTCCATCTGCCGAATTATATTCAACTGGTAAATGTAATTCAAGACTTTGTGTTTTAAAAGATAACCCCAAAGATTCATCCATTCTTGAATATAGTCGAGAATTTTATGATCATAATTACTTTATTGAGTTTAGATTTAATAATGTTTACTTAGTTGACACTCTTAGTTTTTTAAATACTCCTAATGTAAAGGGGGATTTATTTGTTAATGGTGATTATCCTTTTCAATTACTTTCACTTGATGATTATAGTATAGGTGAACCAACTACTCGATATATTGGTGTTTGTATTAAAATTTTCGATGTGCAAAATCACAAAATATATACAAGCAGTATTTCTTATAGTCATCGTGAAAATTTAAATGAGCAGAATGATTTCATGGAAAATTCTTTATTTCAGATTACAAACTCTTTTTCTCTCGATTCAAACTCAAACTCAAATGACTTTACCGGTTTAGAGTTATCAAATAATTGGTTTATAGAAGCCAATTTTAAATGTAAACTTTATGAATTCGGCAATCGATATGAATCGAACTATATTGAGAATGCAATTTATATATCTGACGGAGTTCTTAAAGGATGTTTTTAAGTGCCTGTGATTTAATCAACAAGATTATTTAATGTTTTAAGAAATACGAATTGACGTAAAAACAACACTAGTTGGCAACATATTGTATAAGTAATGGCAGGCAAAGTGCTAAATATCAGGATTTGTAACCCGCTCAAACTGCGTAGCAGTTAGACAGGGAAGTGGCACGCAATCTGCCACTACTCATACAATTTACCGTTAGCACTAATACATTAAACTCAGTATGCAGAAGGATATAACAACCCAAAATACACTAAGAGCAATAATTCTAATTCTATTTACAATAAAATTAATCGTGTCTTGTATTGAACACGCCAATCGTATTGACTCCTTTTATTCGGGAAAAATACTTCTTGAAGATCCAATTTTAATTTTAAAATTGAATTTACTATTTGAACCATTTATTATATTACTTGGAATAATTGGAATATTTATAAGAAAGAAAATAGGTTTAGTATTTATGTTACTTCTACCTTCATTAATACTGACTTACAATTTTATTCCTGCAATTACACCATACTTTTATTTTGAATCAGTATGGCCACGAGTTACACTAGCAATTATATTTTATTTCATAATAAATCTGAAAATCATTAGGACTGCCTACGAGAGTAAGACAATAAAACAAAGTGTTCTATTGAATACATATGCTATTGTGATTGGAATAATTATTTCTGTTGTAATGCTTTATTACAGAGGAATATTTGAAGTGTAGAATGGAATAGTACAAGTGCTAACAACTGAGTATTCGTGTGGCAGGAACTGCCCAACATGAAGACTTTGTTGACGTAACCGGGAATAAAGAAGGTACTTATGGGGAATGATTAGATTTGCAGAAGTTCAGCAAAGAGGAATATTGTAATATGAGAGCCTTTAAATGGTTTGTTTTCAAAAATACTGTAAAGCTGTGGTTTGACCTGCAGCTTTTTTTTCGTTTTCAGTGTACCCACTTAGGTAAGATCTGAGCTGATCTCTTTTTCGAAGGTTTTACATTTTAAATAATAAGTTGCAGTTTAACAATCTTTAGGTAATTATGCTTAGGTTCAATCTTGGGAATGATTACCTTTCCTTTTTTTTAATGGTACATAAATTAATTAAGAAATCGATCTTGTCTCGTGCTATAAGTAGGCCGTTGTTCTGGGGCTTGCGATTAAAAAGAAACTAAAGTATAAATTGACGAATAAAATAAGGCATATGGGAAATTTTAAGAAATTTGAGGGAGTTGATTATGTGAATAATTTCGCAATAAAAATTAACTCAATGCACCGCTTGGTTGCAAAAAGCTTAAGTACTATTATATCATCAGATAATTTAAATATTATTGATATTGGAGGAGGGCCCGGGATTGGCGCAAGTATTATAGACAAATTTGGAAAAAGGCATCAGGTTTTAAATATTGAACCTTCAAATAATATTGAAGAAATTCCTGATTTAAATAATGTTGAATATTCCACTTTGAAATTATCATTTAATGAAGCTTTGGACTACCAATTGCCGTGGAAAGCTGATCTGTTTTTAATGATTAGCGCTGCACATGAAATTTCATTATCAAATGGAAAGTCTTCAGTTGAGAATAAAGAAATCTTCTTTCAAAATATCAAGAATTTTATAAAGGGTAATTCTAATCCCAATGCATTAATGGCAATAGGATTCCCGAATTATAAAATAGATGTGACAGAAGAAGAAGTAACAAGGCAACGTCAGTTTGTTGATTCTTTAATGGGACATTCTCATCCTCCCGAGGAATTTTTTACTATTGAGGAATTTTCGGACGCTTTCGCATCAGAGCCTATCTTTTTTGATAGAGTACCTATGGTTTTATCAGGGCAAACCGAAAATGAGACTATGCTAAGGGCAAATTTTGCCGTTTTTAGAATTAGTGATTTTATACAACTGGGTTAATTATAGAACGACGATATTTTCCCACACCAGAAAATTGAAAAAATAAGAATGGATAAAAACGTATTGGTAACGGGTGCAAGTATGGGTATTGGTCTTGCTTTATCTAAACTATTTTTAGAAAATGCTTATAAAGTAATAGGTACCTGTCGAAGTGGTGAAATTGATAAAATAAGCCATCCTAATTTGGAGGTCATTAAGCTTGATTTGTCAGATTTTGAAAACATTGAAAATGCGGTTGAAACCCTGGTTAAAGAATACAAGATAGATATTCTGATAAATAATGCGGCAATTGGTCCTGACTTGGATACCAATCTGCCTGAGAAAAATTCCTTTAAACAGACCTTTGATGTCAATGTTAGCGGAACGGTCTTTTTCACAGAATCCCTAATCGATATCCTTAATCCTGAAGGTAAAATTCTAAATATTTCATCAGAAATGGGTTCGATTGAACAATGTAGGCGAAGTGATTCCGTAGCCTACAGAATGTCTAAAAGTGCATTGAATATGTATACAAAGATACTTTCGAACAGAATGGAAGGTCGGTTAAAAGTCGCTTCGGTACATCCGGGTTGGGTAAGAACGACTATTGCTGAAAGTAATATTAGTATGGGGAGACTTTCACCAGAAGAATCAGCCACTAAAATATACAATTTTGTAACTGGAGAATTTAAAACAGGACTATTTTGGGATATAGAATCACAAGCAGAAATGGCTTGGTAAAAAATTGGAAAAAAGACGTATGTCTTATATGAATTGTCATCTAATGCAAAAGAATCCATCAAAATGAAACAAAAGCTTATATGCTTAATATTAATACTGACTGTTTTTAACAGTTGTGTTTCAAAATCGCTTAAAGAAAGTAACAAGCATATCTTCTATTTGCATGGAAGAATTATTGAGATGCAAGGGAAAGATGCTTTTAGTGAGACGTTTGGCAAATATGAATTTGACCGTATTATTTCTGCTATAAAAGTAAAAAATGCTGTCATGCATTATGAGATACGAAATAAAAATGTGGATTGCAGAAGCTATGCCAAGCAGGTGTCAAAATAAATTGATAGTCTCGTAAATTCAGGTGTAAAACCAGTGGATATAACGGTGATTGGAGCATCAAAAGGAGCAATTATTGGTTCAAATGTTTCCGATCTAAATGTTCATCAAATCAATTACGTTTTTTTAGCAGGAAATAATGAATATCAGGAATTGAATAATGACTGGAAATTTCACGGACAAGTTTTGTGTATTTATGATTTATCAGACGGCATTGCAGGAAAAAACTATAATTATTGGAAAGAGAAAGAAAACTACAGCACAAAGTTTGAACAACTGGAAATAAAAACAAATATGGGGCACGGTTTTTTGTATAAGCCTTTAAATGTTTGGACGGAGCCAACAAAGAAATGGATATTAAACCAAAAATTATAATCAAAGTTAGGTGATTTCTACTGATTGTTTTGATGGATATCTGTATGTAAATACTATTTACTAGAAGATCTTTTAAACTCATGATTTTAGATCCGATTTCCTCTAAAAAAGATCTCTTTTTAGGTATGTCCCGCGCTATGTGAACATAGCCCTTTAAAGCAAACATTAGAAAAGCTAAATAGCGATTGCCGTTTGATCTCGATGTATTAGGATTGAATCTTTAATACAATAAATTATCTTTGCAGAAATTGAGATTAAGAGATATGAAAAAAACAGAACTTCTACTTCCTGTAGGTAATTTAGAAATGTTTCATGCTGCTATTGAAGGTGGCGCAGATGCTATTTATCTGGGAAGTAAGCAATTTAATGCCAGAGGCAGGGCTGCCAATTTTAGCTTGCAACAAATACAGTCGCTTTTACAAGTCACTAAACGAAAAGGAGTTCGGGTTTATCTCACATTAAATACAGTTATTAAAAATGAAGAGTTAAAAGAGCTATTCGATTTTTTATATTGGATAGATCATTCAGATATCTCTGCTATCATTATTCAAGATTGGGGTGTTTATCAGTTGGTTAGAAAGTACTTTCCAAAAATAGAGATTCATGCCAGTACTCAAATGGGGAATCACAACTCTTTGGGAGCTGATTATTCTCAGAAAAAAGGTTTTGCTCAGGTCGTTATGGCGCGAGAACTCAGTTTACCCGAGCTAAGAACCATTGTTAAGAAGACTCAAGTTCCTTTAGAAATATTTATGCATGGCGCCTTGTGTTATTCGTTTTCTGGCATGTGTTTGTTTAGTAGTTTTTTGGGTGGGAGTGGAGCTAACAGAGGGCTATGCGCTCAGCCATGCCGTAGAATATTTGATACGGGGCAGAATAAAAAACATTTATTTAGCTTAAAAGATAATCAAGCCATTGAAGTTTTACCCGAATTATTGGAGATGGGAATTGCTTCTATTAAAATTGAGGGACGAATTAAGCCGGCCGAATATGTTTACAATGTTTCGCGTGCCTATAGAATGGTGATTGATCATTCGGATACCGAAAAAGCTAAATCTTTGCTTAAATATGATATGGGGAGAGAAAAGACAGCCTACTTTTTGGGAGGAAATGTTGAAAATGCCATATCGGAGAATACGAGTTCTGGAATATTTATTGGAAAGCTATTAAAAGCCAAGACTGGCGCGATTGAGATTTCCTCTACCTTCGAGCTTAAGCTTGGTAATCGAATTCGTGTGAAAGATAAAAATGATAAGTACCAAATAAATATCAAGCTTAAAGAAATTGAAAAGCTTGGACCGAATCAGTATCGAATTGCTTATTCGAAAAGCGAGGTGAAGAAAGGCGACTTAATCTATTTAGCTGGAATACAGGATAAGAAATTCCCTAATAAGCTGAATGAGACCAGTCAATTAAAGCACGCAAAGATGCCAGGTGCGCTTAAATCGAAATGTTTTAATTCTTTGAAACTACAAGCACCTGTAAAAAGTAAAAAACAGTTGCTATTTGTTAGAATTGATCAGTTAAGCTGGTTACGAAAAATTCATATGAATGAATTTGATTACCTGCTGATGAATTTCGACAAAAAGGATTGGCAGGCCTTAAAAGCTGACGTTCCATTTTTACAGAAAAATGCAAGAAAAATTATTATCGAATTCCCTAAATTTATTCCCGAAAAGGATATTGCTTTTTATAAGGAATTAGCTCAGAGATTATACCGCTTAGGTTATAAGGATTTTATGCTTTCGCACCTTTCGCAAAAATTGCTTTTGCCGCCTAAAGCCTTTTGTCATACTAACGAGAATGTCTATTTGTTTAACGATGCTGCCATTGCTACCGTGCAGGAAGAAAAAATCAGACATTATACTTACCCTCTTGAAAATGATATCGAAAATTTGCTGAAGGGAAAAGATAGAAATGGGATTCTTCCGCTGTTCTATTATCCTCAGCTATTTTATTCAAGAATGCCTGTGAAAACGGTAAAAGAATTTGAGCATGTTTTTATCGATGACGAAGGTGGTAAACATCAGAAAGTGATGAAAGATGGTATCAGTATTGTGTATCCTGAAAAACCTGTTTCCTGGTTACAACAAAAGCAGAATTTAATCAAGCAGGGCTTCAGTAAGTTCATGTTAGATTTGAGTCATGAAAAACCTTCTTCGAATACATTTAAACGCGTTATAAAACACTACAGTCAGGCGAAACAAATTCAGCCATCGACTAGTTTTAATATGAAAAGATTGCTGAAATAACTGGATTTGCTATTTATAACCCTTTGTGTCAAATTTTAAAAACTGTGAGCTAAGATAGTTGCTGACTATTCTTAAAGTATTTATGAGTTTTATACGAATTTCAAATTTTACTTTCATTTGAGTGTCAGGATTAACGACTAGTTACGACTATTTGTGTAAATAATCTGATTTTCGAGCAAAGTGAATTAGGCTAATTGAACTTTGCTAGTTGATTCTTTTATGAACGTTTAAATCAATTTGTTATGCTAGTTAAAATTCAGAAGGCTTTCGCAGGTGGTATTATTGGAACAGCGGCCATGTCCTTGTTTATGACACTGACGCCCATAATTGGAATACCCAAAATGGACCCCGCACAGATGCTCTCGAGTATGATGGGTTTTCCAATTCTAGTAGCTTGGATCATGCACTTTAGCATAGGAATAACTTTCGCTATGGCATATGTGTTCTTCTTAATCAAGTTATTGTCTAAAATTAAGAGCAAAATTGTAAAAGGAGGTATATATGGATTGGTCATATTCATATTTGCTCAAATTATGATGGGAATAATGGGAGCTGTATTGGGTAATATGCCAGCTATGGAAGGAAGTATGGCTTTAATGATGCTTGGAAGTATTGCAAGTCATATTGTTTTCGGACTTGTAGTTGCATTGGTGGTAAAAGAAGTTGAATAGATATAAATAATAAATGGAGTTCCCTTTAAAAGGAAACTCCATTTGTCATATATATTGATTTACTGATTGTGGGTCTTATTTTAAGGGAACTAATCTGGCAACCCAACCGCCACCAGGAGCGAGGTGGATATTTATTTTACTAGTTGAATCAACTATTTTAACCACTTTTTTATAGTCTATTGCATTACGATCTGCGTTTTTCCCATCACGGTAAAGCGTCATTTTGTATTTACCTTCAGCTAAAAATGACAAATCGAATGATAAATCACGTGAATCCCAGTCAGTCATGGCTCCAATATACCACTCTTCTCCAGTTCTTCTAGCAACAGTTATGTAGTCTGATATTTTGGCATTTAAAACCTTTGTTTCGTCCCACACTGCAGGTACTGCAGAAAGGAATTCCATACATTCGGGTTCCTTTTTATAGTTCGATGGGTTATCGCAAAGCATTTGTAAAGGACTTTCGTAAATCACATACATTCCTAATTGATGACAACGCGTTCCCATACTCATTGGTGTATCGAAAATAGGTTTGTAATCTTTTTTCTGAGCATTTCTCATAGCGCCAGGTGTATAATCCATAGGACCAGCAACCATTCTTGAAAAAGGTGTGATTAAGTTGTGCTCTGGTGTTTGTCGCATGCTCCACTTATATTGCTCACCGCCATTTACACCTTCACGTGTTAATACATTAGGATACTTTCTTCTAAGACCAGCTGGCTTGTATGAACCATGAAAATCGACAAGCAATTCTCTCTTAGCAGATTCTCGTGCAATTTTATGGAAATAATTAACCATCCATTGGTCATCCTTATCCATAAAGTCAACTTTAATTCCTTTTATGCCCCAATCCTGAAATTTATCTAAGGCGATTTCAAGCTGATCATCAAGTGTTTTCCATACGACCCAAAGAATAACGCCAACACCTTTTTCTTTAGCGTAGGATGTGATTTCTTCCATATCAATATCTGGAACAATTTTTAACAGATCGCCAAGTTCATACCAGCCTTCATCCAGAAGAATGTATTCCAAACCATATTCGGCAGCAAAGTCGATATAATACTTATAGGTTTCAGTGTTTACACCAGCTCGAAAATCAACCCCATAAATATTGTTCGCATTCCACCAGTCCCAAGCAATTTTACCTGGTTTAATCCAGCTTGGGTCTTTAATTTCATTTTCATCTGCTAATAGCCACGATAATTGATTGGTAATTAGTTCTCCGTCATTTTCTGCTATGGCAATATAGCGCCAAGGGAAAGTTCTTGTGCCTTCTGTTTTAGCAATATAATTCATGCGAGTTCTTACAAACACATCTCTATCCTTAATTTGTTCTGTCTTGTCAGGATAAGCTGGAAATGTTGAAACCAAAGCATTACCTTCGGAACCATTAAACCACATGCCAGGATAGTCTTCAAGGTCAGTTTCTCCTATAAGGATACTTGGCGCATTTTCCGATGTCATAAGAACAGGTAAAGATCCAAGATCTTTTGATGATAGCTGACCTAAAGAAGTGAAATCATAATAGACCTGATTGTTTGAATGAAAGCTTTTTTCTTTTGGCCAATAAACGAGCTTGTTATCAGGAAAGTTGAATTCTCCAGTTTCCTTTTTGATCTTTATTTCGTTTGGAAATCGAGTTTCAAAACGGTAAGCTATTCCATTGTCATAAGCTCTGAAAATTAAATCGAAAGGCTGTTTGAATGATAACTTTATTTCGTTGTAGTTTTCAACAATAATTTCATTTTTTTCGCGTACTTCTGGTCTTAATTCACGATTGATTGTATTAAGACTCTTCTGTTTTACGATTGGATTAGCTCCCAAAATAAGACCAGTTCCCAGCTCCATAGAAATTATAGTTGGAGCCATCAGTTGCGTTTTATTGTGAGATGCTGAAAAGCTTAATTTACCCTTAGTCGATATCTTGATGCTTATCTTATTGTTGGGTGATTTCAACTTGTAGTCCTTTGCAAAAGCAGAACTTACAAGTAAGCAAAAGCAGATTAATCCGAGTATTCTCTTATTCATGTTTCCTTAATTTACTTGATGTTTGGTTTATTATTTAGGCTCACACTTTTTAGCAATAAAGCTTTAAGTGTGAGCTTATAGTTTTAACGTTTCAATTCCAAAATCTGCTCTGCGAATGGAGTAGGGTTTGCCGATATCCATACTTCAGGTTTGAAATCGATATTCTCGCTATCATATCCCATGACATATACTTCAATTTCTTGGCCTATCATACTTTTATCAAGTGGGAGATAATAAGTGTAATTGCTATCACGTTTGGAATTCACATACTCCCAGGTATTTGATGGAAATGACACAGCTCGGTCTGGGCACCCTTTGTATTCTCCGTCTACTTTTGCCGCAGCATAAGCTCCTTCGATACCATGTTTACCATTTATGGCAATGGAGAGGTAAGAGCCTTCAGGAATTTCATCCAGTTTAAAGTTTGCCTTCCACGTTTTTTGTGTTTTCATCTTTTTAGGATGAGCAAATAGGTTAGAGGCTGTCCACTTGCTACGGTTTAGCATTTGTCCATTTTTCTTGGCCTCAATTTCAACAATTCGCCCAGCTTGTGCCCATAGTCTTAGGTAACGGATGGGTTCATCTATGTCGATTACCATTTCTTCACCAGCGTAATAAGTAATGGTTTTCCAGTTCTTCAAATCCGATGACACTTCGGCGTAATTCCCTTCGTCAGCAAGGAGAGGTTGAAGTGAAAAATCATCAGGAACTCTAATAATGATCTGATCGACATCGGTTACTTTCCCTAAATCAAGACGGAAGCAGCCCCCCTTTATTTTCTGATCGATACTGTATTTTCTACTTGGCCAATAGCCTGTTTGCATATCGCCGTCAAAGAGATTTTTATCCCAAATACCTCTTTTTAGAAATACAGGTTGTTTAAAGAAAGCATCTCGGGCTTTTTGTACTTGTGGGATATTTGTTCTGCCAGATCGCTTTAGTGAACGGACTTCTAAGGCATTATTATCAGCTGCAAAGCATGTTGCCTCGTATAAAGCTTGAGTATCTTCTGGAGTCTTTACTTCCTCAAGATTGGCTAATTTGCGATGAGGAGCATGTTTTAGTTTGTCTCCATTAAAATTTACTTTTACAGATTTTCCTTTAATCAGCGCTTTTACAGGTTTCCCATTAAGTTTTGCTGTTTTGTAATCGGCTGAATTTTTAAGCAGAATTTCGGAACTTGTACCAGGCATGCCCATAACTTTAATTAATACAGATTTTCCAGGAACATTTCGAACCAATTGATAATCTGATCCAGATAATGCGGGCTCATCATATGCTTGAGAGCTGGCCATGAGAAGGCAGGAGCGGAAGGGCTCTACACGAATTTCCACTTCGCTACCTTTTTTAAATTGTCCTATCAATTTTTCTGTCGGATGGAATTGTCTCAACTCGATAGTTTTGTCAGTATCCAAACCAATTTCTTTATCCAGTTTCACTCTGTATGTAATTGGATTCCATGTTACGTTTGATAAGGTAATCAGGCGGGTTTCCTTGTCACCTCTTGCAACAGAAGACTTACCATATTTTTTCTCATCTAAAATTTTTCCATTAACAAGAATTTCACCATATTTCCTATGAACATTATAGATTCTTGCCAGTTTTGAGAATTCATCATCATTGAGTAACCAAGGGTTTCCATAAATTTCTGGAGCCAATATCATACTGCGATTGAATGCCTGCATAATTAAATCATCATCCCAATAATCGATACAAGAGGAAATACAAACGCCATGATCTTCAGTTAATCGTTTTAATCCAGGAACTAAGCCTCTGTCAAGTGCTCCAGCGCGGTGATGAGGTGCCGTTGTCTTGTTGGTTGTAAACACATCGATGTAGGTTTCCTGTCCACCCCACAGAAAGGTGGTTGCATGGGCTTTGCTTTTCTTTAAACCCAGTCGGTGATTGAGCAGAATCAGGTCGGGACTGTATTGACGACAGGCTTTCATCATTTCAATAAAGGCATCCTCTTTTTCAGGACGCAAAGGGCCACAAACGGCATCGAACTTGAACAGGGCAAATTCATAGTCTTTACAAAGACTGACCATTTGATCTATTCGAGCTTGTTTTTCTTTTTCGGTATCACCAAAACCATCGGGACCACCCCAAACACCCAGACGTGTGTTGATGGCTTTTGCTTTTTCGTATAATGGATCGAAACCATTTGGGAATTGTTTTTTGAAACGTTCGGAATGGATATCGCCGTAAAATCGTTTGCCATCGATAGCACCAGCATCAAAAGCATAAATATCTAAAATCATTCCATATTCATCTTGAAGCCATTTAAAAAACTCAAGATTGATGAGGGTTTGCTCTTCTGTAGTTCCTTCATTGGTATTGTTAATCCATGAAAAATACTGAGCTCGGGATGGACTTTGTTCATCGGCTCCCGGAAAGACTTTTTCTTGTGCATTAGTATTCAGAAAAAGAGATAAAAAAATAGTTACTAAAAATGCTTTGGTCATAAGATATTATAATTGGTTTTTGATCGAGCCTAAGATGTATTCTTAAACTTGCTCTGTTCAATGAAAAAAGTGTTGGAATCGCTTGAGCAGACTTAAAATTTGACAATCCAAAACAAGTGAAAATGACCTCGTTCTGCTTGTACAGAATGACCAAATTTCTATACAAACTGACCAATTGTCCTGAAAGGAACTGTGATGTGGGAGAATGGTTTTAGCTAAATATTTTGGTGTTTTTTAGAAATGTGCGTTGACTAGGCGAAAAACTAATAAGAGTTAGGTCTTGCCATGAGAAAGGATTTGTTTACTCAGTAAAAAAGGAGAGTTAAGGGCTTCAATATCGCCCAAAATAGGCGTGTTATTTTGTAGCAGAATAGAGATTTTCGTAATGTTCTTTGTATTCAGAAGGGGCTATACCAAACTGTTGTTTAAAACAACGTGTGAAGTAGGAAGGGGTATTAAAACCGACTTCGTAGGCGATTTCGTTCACACTCAAATTTGGTGATATAAGTAGTTGTGTTGACTTTTTGAGCCTAATAAATCGAATCAATTCATTGGGAGATAAATCCGTATTGGTTTTAAGCTTACGATAGAAGTTCGATTTACTCATTTGCATGTCTGCATAAAGTTCATTTACCCCAAAGGAATTATTGGTGAGCTTGTCTTCAATCAGGAGAATAGCTTTTTGCATGAAATCATCACGCATCCATTCATTATAGATTTTATCTTCAGGAGTCTCAATTTCCTTCGAATCTTTAGTCTCTTCGACTGGCTTAATGCTTTGTTTTTGTTTTAAAAAAAAGATTAAGAAACCGGATAGAGCGACGAAAAGGAGTAACCACCAGCTTAGACTAGATTTATTCGAATTTGTAATATCGAAATTATAGATTTGATAAGATTTATTCAATAGACCATCGGCATTTACAGCACTTACATTTATTGTGTAGGAGCCTTTTTCCAGATAAGAAAAATCAAGTTTGGCATTATTTTTAGGAATGATGTGCCATATGGAATCAGGATGCGAAAATCTGTATGCAATGCTGTTGTTGTCCTGATGGTTAAAGGAGTAGTTAGACACCTTAATGACAGCACGAGAATCTTTATTTTCCTGATCGATTTTAAATAAAGGAGCAGGTAAATAATAATCTGCATTGGGATTTATTGAAACAACACCATCATTGCTTCCCCAATAGAATTCACCCGTTTGGCTATGCAATAATTTACCATGATTAAAGCTATTAGCCTTTGAGCCACCAGAAATTTGGTAATTAGCAAACAATTTATTTTTAGGATCAAAGCGATATATTCCCATTCTAGAACCTAACCAAAACTGACCTTCTTTATCCTTTTTAATCGATGTAAATTGAATGACCTTATCAGGAGGATTAAAGAAAACGGGCTTGCCACCATCAATTTGAATGAATGCGAGCCCTTTCGAAGTTGATGCCCAGATTGTTTTATTAGCTTCTATATAGAAATCCGAAACTTCAGAAGCTAAATCATATTTGTTCTGATTATAGTAAAGCGCCATATCTAAGGATAATAAGCAAGTGTTATTTAGTGAATCCATTTCAATATCGATACAGGGCATTGTATCCAATCTCACCAGATCATCAGCCTCTCCATTACAAACAAAACTGCCCTTGTTTGAACAGATGTACAACTTGTTATTGAATTGTTTAAGGGCGTATATATAGTCATTTTTGTGTAGTCCCGCCTCATTTGAAAATAACTGACCTGATGCTACAATCTGATCTGAGTTTTGAGAAGTATACGAGGCTGTAAGAATTCCCATATGCCTTGTTCCAATATATAATTTATCATTATAATGCGTAATGGCTTCAATGTAAAGATCGTTTATATTTCCTTGCAGAATAGGAGTAGGAATTAACTCTTCTTTTTCTGAATCAAGCAAGTATAAGCCTTTACCTGAAGTGCCAATCCAGATTTTACCATCTCGACTCTGAGTGAGACCATTAATGTAACCAGCCTCACTTTTTTGTTTTAGGTCGGAGCTTTTGTATTTCTTATAAGTGATTTTTTTTCGATCGATTCTCTTTAAGCCAGCACGATTGGTTCCAACCCAAGTAGATCCTGAGAAATCGCGAAAAAGTATATTTACCTGTGAATCATAGTAATCATTAAATATTTCATTTTCAGGATTAATGTAATCCTTCAAAACATACTGCCCATCAGCTTGATAAACTTGTTGAATAAACTCACTATTTGTACCCAAAATGATTTCATCGTTTTGCGAGATACTTAAGGAAGTAAATGAACCTGGAACTTTTATTTCTTTCTGTCCAGCGATCCATAGACCTTTATCAGTTAAAATAATAGGCGTTTTGTTATTGGTATACTGAATAGATAAAACTTTTTCGTTCTTTATTTTAGAAAAATGACTGATAAAGGAGACTGTATTTGCATTCAATACAACTTTCAGTATCCCATTCTGCACTGTTCCCAATAAAATAGTCCCCTCGGGAGAAATTTGTTTGCAAGAAATGGATTCATTAGAGACCTTAATACATGCTTTTGTATTCTTATCATACTCAAATATACCCGTTTTACTTCCAATAAAAATTTTGTTTTGAAATTGAAATACTGTTGTAATTGTAGTATAATGATCTTTGTTCAAATAGATTTCAGTATAAGTTTTGTTGGCGATAGAGAAAAGAAAGTTTCCTTTATTTGTCCCAAGCAAAAGTTCATTTTTGCTTATTTTGTCGATAAAGTGAATGGCATTTCCAACGACTGAGTCAGACATCGAATAGCTTTCAAATTCCTCACCATTATAGCTGTTTAAACCTTCAAGAGTTCCTATCCATAACAAACCAGTTGAATCCTGAAATATTGATAAGACAGTATTATTTTCAAGACCATGTTCTGTTGTGAATTTATACAGTTTTTGAAAATGATCATCAGCCTGCAATTTTGTATTACAGAAGGAGAGAAGTAAAAAGAAGGATATAAGAAATGTTCTTGTCATTGTATACTTTGCCTAAAACTCAAAGATAAAAAAATAAGAGATGCCCTCAATCTACCAAATTGAAAGAACATGCTCTTATTTAACGAACCTAAATTTGAAAACATTATTTACGACCTTGTAGTCGTTATAAATTTTCAATGTAAAGCAAGTTAAATCAGATTTTCTTGACTTGAACAAAATGACCATAATTGTAAACAAAATGACCAAAGGGTCTGTAGATACACGGTTTAAGAGTCTTTGTTTAATTCTTAGCAGCTTAATCTATAGTTACAATTAGTTTAAATCGTTAATCTAAGAAGTGGGACTTCTTGTAGGAATATCAATATAGAGTTAAAAATATTTAGAAGAACAAGGCGTTTTAAAAATGAAATTTATAACGAGTTTGATGCTTATAAACTTCTCCTGGGCAAATGACGCCATGATTAAAATTAGCTTGGTTAGGTGCATCAGGGAAACCTTGGGTTTCAAGAGCCACTCCCGAAAAGGGACCGAACTTATCATGATTTTCCACATTAATATACTTACCTGTGTAAAGCTGTAGTCCTGGAAAATCTGTTGAGATTTCCATTCTGATATCAGCCTTTTTTTCGTAGAGTTCCGCAATTTTCAATAATTCTTTACCTTGTGTTTTTAACACATAACAATCGTCGTAATTTTCAATAGAGCTAATGTCTCTACTGATTTTCTTCATTGAATTAAAATCGTAACAAGAATCTTTTACTTCAGTAAAACGACCTGTTGGAATTAGTTCAGAATTGCTATCTAATATTTGCTCTGAATCGATCTGTAGTTCATGATCCAGAATGTTATTCATTCCTCCAGTAAAATTGAAATAAGAATGTGAGGTTAGGTTTATTGGACTTGTTTTATCGCAAGTTGCAAAATACTGTATATTCAGTTCATTATCGTCACTAAGCTCATAGATAACTTTAATGGTCATATTGCCAGGGAAATTTTGATCACCATCCTCGCTAAGTAGACTGAGTTGGAGTTTTGAATCTCCTATAATCTCTGCATCCCAAATACGCTTGTCAAAACCGATATCTCCACCATGCAGACTGTGTTTACCATGATTGATTGGTAGCTGAATTTCGTTACCATCAATATTAACTTTCCCTAAATTAACTCTGTTGGCAAACCGACCAATTATTGCACCGAAATACGGGTATTCTTTCAAATAGGCTTCACTTTGATACGCTTCAATGGAATCAAAACCCAAAACCATTTCTCTAGGTCCTGATGTTAAAGGAAGTTTTAGAGATGTTAGTATCGCACCATAGTTGGTGACTCTAGCACAAAGTCCATTTTTATTTGTAATGACAAACAATTTAATTTCCTGATTTGTTTGGCTGAATGGTCTGGCTTGAATCATCTTTGGTAAATGCTTTGTTTTTGGTTTCAAGAATCTTATTTTTGAACAAGATTCATTTGTGCTCATTTTATTTCGAACGCCGAAATTAGGAGAAATTATCCCACAATCAAATATGTTATACAAATTATTACCTCCCTACTAGTCGCTACCTGTCGTTAAAATTGTATATTTGCTTATTCTAATATTTTCTTAAGTATCCTATCTCATTTCTATGAGATTATAAACGCGTCATATGTTGAATAAGATCTTCAAGATTTCTATTGATTCAGGAGTTCCTAAATATAAGCAATTAATCAATTCCATATTGGAGGCTATTGAAACAGGTCATGTGCAAAAGGCTGATCGCTTACCTTCTATTAATGCTATTTGTAAAGAATTTTCACTTTCCCGAGATACTGTTTTAGTTGCTTTTAATGAACTAAAAGCACGTGGAGTTATCTCTTCTGTTCCAGGAAAAGGCTATTATGTAGAGAGTACTGTTACGCAGTTTAAGCATAAAATATTTCTTCTGTTTGATGAGTTAAATGCCTTTAAGGAAGTGCTTTATAATTCGTTTCTGGAGAGTTTAAAAGGGCAGGCCGTTGTTGATATTTATTTTCATCACTTCAACAGACAGGTTTTTAAAGATTTGGTGGAAGCCAGTAATGGGGCTTATACCTCATATGTTATCATGCCAGCAAAATTTAACGATGCACACTCTATTCTTAAGCAATTACCTCAAGATAAAGTCTACATACTCGATCAAACGAATACGACGCTAGCGAAACACTACCCATCGGTACACCAGAATTTTGAAAAGGATATGATTTCAGCCTTGAATTCGGGCCTATCTGAATTGGAAAAATACAAGAAGCTCTTTCTTGTTTTTCCGGGAGGGAAGGAGCCTTTGGGACAAATGAAAGGCTTTCAGAAATTCTGTAAGCAAAATAAAGAGAAGTGGGATAGTGAGGTAATTGCAAGTCTCGAGAATCATAGCATTAATAAAGGAGAAGTCTACATTGTGCCATCAGATAGGGATTTAGTTTCACTTGTGAAAACAGCGAAAACCGAGAATCTGAACTTGGGTGTCGATTTGGGTATTATTTCCTATAATGATACACCACTAAAGGAAGTCGTTGCTGACGGCATTTCCACCATTTCGACAGACTTTGTTGGTATGGGGAGTTTGTTGGCAGATATGGTTCTAAATAAAAAAAATGAGCAAATAGAGAATGTATCCTATCTTGTTTCTAGAAAATCCTTTTAACTCAGTTTTATCAAACACCAATCTATTCAAAGTCCAGTTGTTTAAAGTTAGCTTATCTGTTAATAATGATTCTGAATTGAAAGCTATTTATTGGACGATTAGCGATAATGATACCGCTTAATTTTTAATGATGCGATCATATTAATAACAGCCTGTAACCATTTAAAAGTGGGCAGGCTGTTTTCATTTACTCATTTTTATAATTTTAATTGATGAAAATTCATTAAGGACTCAATCTAGTTTAGAATGAGTCTAAGGGCTTATGTTTAAACTTGAAGGATTCATTTTTGGATTCGTAGAAACAATTTATATCTTTACCGACCAGTACCAACCAGTTAGTTTAATTATGTATATTGAGAAGTTAAAAGAACAATTCTTTCATCTTTACGGAGAAGGTGAATGTAAAATATATTTCGCGCCAGGTCGAGTAAACTTGATAGGTGAGCATGTCGATTACAATGGAGGACGCGTTTTCCCTTGTGCTTTAAGTTACGGAACCTACCTTGTCATGCGAGAAAGAGAAGATGACTCTATCTTTTTTGCCAGTGAGAATTTCGAGTACAAAACTCGAGTAGAAGTCGATAAAATTTCGAAGGGTAACAGCGAATGGGTTAAATACCCAATGGGAGTTATCGATCAATTTCACCAGAGAGGTTTTCAGGCCAAAGGAATGGAACTTTTGTTTGCAGGAAATATTCCTAATGGTGCAGGTTTGTCATCTTCAGCATCAGTAGAGTTGGTTATGTCGGTGGCATTGAATGAGCGAATTGAAGCGAATTTAGACCAGGTTGAATTGGTGAAAATGTCGCAAAAGGCCGAGAATGAGTTTGTGGGTGTGAATTGTGGTATAATGGACCAGTTCGCTATTGGAATGGGCGTAAAAAACCATGCTATTGCTTTAAACTGCGATAGTTTGGAATACGATTTAGTTCCATTAGAGATGGCTGGATATAAATTAGTCATTGGAAACACCAACAAGCAGCGAGGATTGGCCGATTCGAAATATAACGAGCGTTGCTCGGAATGTGAAATTGCTGTTGAGCTAATAAATCAGGAACAAAGAATCGATTTCTTGTGTGAACTTAATGATAAGCAATTCTCAAAAGTTGAAAATTTATTAACAAGTGATGTGATCCGTCGAAGGGCTAAGCATGTTGTTTCAGAAAATCAACGTGTGTCTAAAGCGATTGATGCTCTAAAGGAGGGCCATCTTGAAGAGTTTGGCCTTTTAATGAATGCTTCGCACGATTCGCTTCGCGACGATTATGAAGTTACCGGAGTAGAGTTGGACACCATGGTAGAAGAAGCTCGAAAAATTGAAGGCGTTTTAGGTTCACGAATGACTGGCGCTGGTTTTGGTGGCTGTACAGTAAGTCTTGTTAAAGAAGAGGCTGTTGATACATTTATTAAGACGGTTGGAGATAATTATAAAACCCGTATCGGTTTAGAGCCTGAATTTTATGTGGCTGAGATAGGAGATGGGGCTAAGAAATTACAATAAAGAAGTTAAGATGAGTCAGTTTAATATGGAGGATCATCCTCACCGAAGATATAATCCGTTAACAGGAGAGTGGGTTTTAGTCTCACCACATCGTGCCAAACGACCATGGCAAGGACAAGTTGAAAAAGTTTCGGAAGAAAAGCGTCCGCAGCACGACCCTGAGTGTTATTTATGTGCAGGCAACGAGCGTATAGGGGGAGAAGTCAACCCTAATTATGAGGATACATTTGTTTTCACCAACGACTTTGCCGCACTAAATCTCGATGCACCTAAAGGAGAAGTTGAGGAAGACGGTTTGTTTCAAGCAAAAAGCGAGCAGGGCATCTGTCGAGTAATCTGTTTTTCGCCACGTCACGATTTAACCATCCCAGAAATGGAAGTTTCTTCAGTGAAAAAAGTTGTGGATTTGTGGCAAGAGCAATACGCAGAACTGGGAAGTCGATCAGAAATCAATTACGTTCAAATATTCGAGAATAAAGGATCTGTTATGGGTTGTAGTAACCCACATCCTCACGGACAAATTTGGGCACAATCGTCAGTACCCGACGAGCCAGCAAAAGAATCTCTTAGATTAAAAGCCTATTACGACAAGCATGGCAAAACAATGCTCGAAGATTATCTTGCGAAAGAATTAGATAAGCAAGAGCGCATATTGGTGGAGAACGATCACTTTGTGGCTTTAGTTCCCTATTGGGCAACCTGGCCTTTCGAAACCATGATTGTTTCTAAAAGAGCCATTCAGCATTTAGGACAAATGAGTGAAGAGGAGAAAGAAGCCTTCGCAGCTATTTATAGAGACTTAACCATTCGTTACGATAATTTATTCGAGGTGTCTTTCCCTTATTCTGCAGGAATTCATCAAGCACCAACCGATGGCGAAGAACATCCAGAATGGCACTTGCACATGCATTTTTATCCACCCTTATTGCGATCTGCAACAGTAAAGAAATTTATGGTAGGCTACGAAATGCTGGGAAATCCTCAACGCGATATCACACCAGAAACCAGTGCCGAGCGTTTAAGAATGTTATCTAATAAACATTATAAAGCTTAAATTGGAATTGAATATCGGCTGTAAATATTACATTTATGGCCGAGTTTAAATAAAAGATGATTCTGTGTCGAATATATTGGATCAAAGTTGAACTTGATTAAACAACTTTGGTTTTTTAAGTTGTAATTATTGAGCATTGATTTAAGAGATCTTCTAAACCAAATGGATGATTAGTAAAACTGGGAAGTTCCGAGCTTGCCGAGGAAATCACCCAGCTGCACTTATCATCTAGGCAGTTTAAAGATTGAGAAAATCACGGCTCTTGAATTTTTGGTTCTTTTGTTTCAAGACAAAAGAACAAGTAAAGAAAGGCTTAAAAACAATTAACCCAATTAAAATAACATAGAACTTAAAAGGTTGAATTGATATTTAAATTAAAGTTCAAAATATAAGAGTATGGAGAATACATTTTCATTTCTAGATTACGCGGTTTTCATTATTTATGGAATCGTTATTATTGGCGTCGGCTTGTGGGTGTCTCGCGATAAAGAAGGACATCAGAAAAATGCTGATGACTATTTCCTGGCCAGCAAATCCCTGCCTTGGTGGGCCATTGGAGCCTCACTAATTGCAGCTAATATTTCGGCCGAGCAATTTATTGGTATGTCAGGATCTGGTTTCGCCATTGGTTTAGCCATTGCATCCTACGAGTGGATGGCCGCGATTACCTTAATCATAGTAGGTAAGTATTTCCTACCTATTTTTATCGAAAAAGGCTTGTATACAATCCCTCAATTTGTTGAGCAACGTTACTCAACAAACCTGAAAACTATTTTAGCCGTTTTCTGGATTGCCCTTTATGTATTTGTCAACCTAACATCAGTCCTTTATTTGGGCGCCTTGGCCATGGAAACCATTATGGGCGTTCCTATGATGTATGGAATCTTTGGTTTGGCCCTTTTTGCTGCCAGTTATTCTCTTTACGGAGGACTATCAGCCGTAGCTTGGACCGATGTGGTACAGGTTGTTTTCCTAACCCTTGGAGGTTTGGTAACCACTTATTTGGCATTGAATCACGTTTCAGGTGGAGAAGGGGTTTTAGCTGGTTTCAAACACATTTACGAAGCTGCTCCTGATAGTTTTCATATGATTCTTGATGAGGCACACACACAATACGTCAATCTGCCTGGTATTGGTGTTTTAATTGGTGGTATGTGGGTTGCGAATCTTTATTATTGGGGATTCAACCAGTACATTATTCAAAGAACCCTTGCAGCAAAATCACTTAAAGAATCGCAAAGAGGTATCGTATTTGCAGGTTTATTGAAACTGATTATTCCTTTAATTGTGGTGATTCCTGGTATTGCAGCTTATGTAATGGTGAACGATCCGGCCATTATGGCTCGTTTGGGTGCTGCCGCTCAAAATAGCACACCAACCATGGAAGCCGCAGATAAAGCATACCCTTGGTTACTACAATTCTTGCCTACAGGACTAAAAGGTGTGGCTTTTGCAGCATTGGCAGCCGCTATTGTTTCTTCTTTAGCATCTATGTTGAATTCAACCTCAACCATTTTTACCATGGATATTTATAAGCCATACTTTAACCCTAAAGCTTCCGATAAAAGAACCGTAAATGTGGGTCGTTTATCAGCATCTGGAGCCTTGGTTATCGCTTGTTTTATAGCGCCATTCCTCGATGGTTTAGATCAGGCATTTCAATACATTCAAGAATATTCAGGAGTTGTGAGTCCTGGTATTTTGGCTGTATTCATTCTAGGTCTTTTCTGGAAAAAAGCAACCAATAAGGCGGCTATCATTGGTATTCTGTCGTCTATTCCAATTGCCATGTACTTTAAATTGGGACCCAAAGGATGGGTTGAAGGAACCGCTATCGAAGGCTTGTTTCCATCGCTACCATTCCTCGATCAAATGGGCTTAACCTGTTTAATTTCCATTGCCATTATTGCAGTAGCAAGTTATATTCAGAACAAAGGTGCCGACGATTCTAAAGGCATCGATATTAACCGTGAAACCTTTAAAACCGGTAAAACATTTAATATCGTATCCTATGCCATTATTATCATTTTGGTCGCATTGTATGCCTTATTCTGGTAAACACATTAGAATTGAATAGGTATTTAAACGATTGAAAAACGAGGAACGTTCTTGGCTGGCTGTTCCAAATCAGAAAATCGACATACTTATTCAATTTATATTTAGAACAAACAGGGTGGTCTCTTCATAGATTCCACCCTGTTTTTGTATCCGCATCATTCAGTTAATTGAGGATTTATTTTTGGAATGATTCCTCCCGCAGGTGCTGCTAAATTGAGACCTGACTATCACAAAAGGAAAAGCTTCATACTTGTGATTAGAGCTTATGTATTGAAAAGACCTACATAAGCGTTAAGCAAACTCTCTGGGCATTTTAATGACCCATCACTCATTGTTAATTGTAAATCTGTTTTTAGGGCGTTCCCTTTCAGGTCAGGTTTTTCGCTATTAGTCCTCGCCATACAGCTCAGTGCTTAAAGCAAACACTCGCTTTTTGTTGCACTCACCACCTTTACGAAAGCCGCTATGGGCTGTGGGCTAGCCGCTGCAACCCTTAACGCAAGGCGCTAGTCTACTTTCTTCTGTCAAGCTATGACTTAAATCATCAACATGGAATTAAAAAAGGAGATTTAAGTACACCAAATTCGACTACAACTATATTAGACATTATGACGAATAAGTATGTCCTAAATAACCCTGCGATCCATTGTTAAAGTTATTGATATTCAGGGGGCTGCAATGATTGGGATGCAGCTAGTATTTCATTCGGTATGAACTACCTTGTAAATATGGGACTAATTTTATTAGGCTGCTTTTTTAATACTCCCTCTTAAATTAATTTACATTCTGCCCCTATTTTTATAATTCTTAACTAAGTACTTTATATAATACTCCAGGAGAGGAAAGAATAAAAAAAATAGGGCATCGTGTAGACGATGCCCGAATGAATTAATGGTGTATTAAAATATGCTGTAAATAAGATATGTTAAATATGTAGAAGCTGCTATTGTATAACTATCCTTTTTGCTTCTATCCCTACCTTAACAACATAAATACCTTTAGAGAATCGGTTTACATGTACTATCTGCGATTTATCTATATTTGTCATTTGCAGTACTAATTTACCTGACATATTATAAATACTTAGTGTTTGACCTTCCGCTCCATCTATGGTAAAGTGGTGTGAAGCAGGATTGGGATACATATTAAGAGTTTCCATTTCTAAATCTGGAATACTAGTTACTATATCATATTCTGCTCTAACTGTTATATTGGCTATAATATCATCAAAATTAAGATCCCATCCTGTAAAGGTATATCCAGTTCGAGTTGGAGATGCAGGAGCAGTCGCTGATAAGCCATGATCAACCATCTCAGTTTTAAGCTCTGCTTGATCCCAATCTTCAAATCGAACACTGTAGTTATTGATGGCGTACTGAGCTGTGACAGTTAGGGCAGTTGTAATATGATCAAAATTAACATCCCATCC
>Ga0209272_10000175_pt1 | contig 71734 bp, 69 predicted proteins | sample tdDd002_FD_187125 | JGI IMG/M metagenome (GOLD analysis project Ga0209272, IMG submission 187125) | Marine sediment microbial communities from the Atlantic coast under amendment with organic carbon and nitrate - tdDd00.2 (SPAdes)... | ecosystem: Environmental > Aquatic > Marine > Coastal >...
ATCAATGATAATTTTATCAGAATCGGTTGATATATAAATCCAATTGTCAGTCACTTCAATCGCATCTGCACCAACATTTGATCTATAGATGTTGGTTACCAAATCATCTCCAACATTTAAAGTATAAGGAAATGCGAGAAATAAAATAGCTATAGTCATCCAAAATGTACTCACCTTTGGTTTTAGTTTTTTTATTTCTTTGATTATCACTATGATTAAGATTATTGCTAAAAAACCACTAAGATGTAAAGCTGAACCACTTGTCTTTGAATATATCGCAGGCAAAATAAACTGAGCTATTGAATATGATCGATATGGTAACTCTATTGAAATCAATAAAGTTAATGGTATTAATAATGCTAGTTTTTTATATTTTCCCATGTTTACTTCCCTTTGATTTAATACTTACCTTCAAAATCCTTCAAATGAAATTCTTTGATCAACTCATCACCTTCGTAAAAACCAACATTGATGCATCTCAGGACGCATCTTTTTATTAGATAATGTTTCAAACAGATTTTATAACAGAAAAAAGTCACATCATCCTGAAATTTACTTCAAATCAGCAATATGACTCTCAAAGTATTTTCCAATTTTCATAACTTCATTCATAACTCTATTTCTTTTATCATCGGAATATATCCAATTGTCTTTTGTTATGCCTTTTCCATCTACAATCGGTTGTACAATTATTTCAGTAGTTTTCGGGAAATTAATCTTATAGGTCAGATAAGCTCTTCTTGAATGAAAGTTCTTACATACCAAAATGACTTTATTAACCGGAATGTTGTTTGATTTACAGACTTCATATGACAATTGTGCGTTTTCAAATGTATGAGACGCTTTATCCTCTTTAAGGATTGCTTCTTTTGGAACGCCAAGTTTTAAAGCTTCATTTGATAAATATTCAAATTCCGATTGATTGTTCTCTAGGTTTTTATTTTTGCCACCTGAAGGCAATATGTAATCAGCATAACCTTGATGGTATAGTTCTGCTGCTCTATGAATAAGTTCTTTATGACTTCCCCCTGGAACTAAAATAACATCAGCTTTATCAATGTCATCTTCCATAAAGATAAATTCTGTAATGCTTTCAAAACCTTTTCTCATACAAATCCCCTCTTTTATTAAACGTGTTTTATATTAATGACTTAACATGGCTGTTTAATCATTTTGTCAACCGGGACGCCATTTTCCAATTCTTCCTTTGCAAATTCAAATCCGCATTTTTTAGCAAATTCCCTTTCCTTTTTTACATGTTCTGCTGTGCTTTTTATAACATTTATTGAAATATCCAAACTAGTATTCAACTGATCAAATGCATGATCCATTAATATTCCACCAACTGGTTCAAACTCTTTGTTATGTACAACTGCAAAGAAAGTTATTCTGTTATGAGTCTTAGAAAAGGCTATAATACCTAAACATTCTTTGTCTTCAATTGCCATAAACGCTTCATTTTTTTCAATCTTCGCATTCATATAATCCGTAAATGCTGTATCGGTTTCATTACCTTCATACCAGTGAGTAAGATCAGAAACCATTTCTTTAATATACTCATCATACTCCCGAGATAGATCCCACCAAGTTCCTATATCATCTTTTGTTACTGGTTTAATTAAAATATTCTCCAAGATTTTACTCCTTTATCTTATCATCATTATTCTTTACTATTAATGAAATTATCGCACAATTAATTATACGTCATATCATTTGTATATACATACATTTTTACAAATTTTTCTTATTTATTCATCAACTGTTAACTCTTTTATAATTGTTGATTTAGTTCTATAACTCGCATCAATCTTTCAAACATATTAGGCTGTAGATTTTAACTACACTCCAAATACCAATATCGTGTTGGGTAAAGCATTTGATAACCGTTTAAGATGTGCAGAAGTGATAACTATTTTAAATTAACTGCCAGGTTTAAAGGATGTAAACGTTGTTGGTGCAATTGCAGTTCAAAAGGAAGTTGGTACACGTGGCACCATGGTAACTGCAAGGCAAGTAAAGCCAAACTTAGCAATTGTATTTGAAGGTACTCCAGCTGATGAAGGTTATTTGGATGACACATTAGCACAAGGTGTTCTGAATAAAGGGCCACAGATAAATAGCTGTCAAATACTTAACCGATATACATTTTATCATTATTATGATAAAATTAAGACATAGATAATGATAGGAGGTTCAACATGACTATTATCAAACCTATTTCTGACTTAAGAAATAATTTTAACAAAATATCCGAAATTTGCCATCATGATGGCGAACCCGTTTATATCACTAAAAATGGTCAAGGCGACATGGTTGTAATGAGTTTAGCAACATATGAAAAACAACAAAACCAACTTGAGCTTTATAAAAAATTACTAGTCGCAGAGAAGCAAAGTAATTATTCAACAGAAAGGAAATCCCATAAAGATCTAATGACACAACTTAAGGAGAAAGTTAATGCAAAATAGATTTGAAATTAATTATCTCCCTATAGCCGAAGAGGATTTGAATGAAATAATTAACTATTTTTTGAAAGATAATCCTGAGTACGCTATCAAGATACTAGAACTTTTTGACCAATCCATAAGTAGATTATCAGAATTCCCTTATCTTGGATTCGTACCAAAAGACGACATTATAGCACAAATGAATTACAGAATTCTTTGTGTTGAATCATACTTGGTTTTTTATACTTTTGTAAATGATGTGATAGAGATACATCGAATTATCAATGGTAAACGTAAATATGACTATTTATTCTAGTCATTTTTTTGAACTCAGCATTGCAATATGGCAATATATCTGAGATGTTAACTAAGTCTCAACTAACACACTCATACTAGCTACTCCCAATATCATAAACCATCATTATTATTCTATATTAGTCTACAGACAACTCATTTATTCAATAACCCACATGAATTAGGCAGAATAGAAAGAGAATCTCACGATTCTCTTCATCCAAAACTAACTATTATTTTATAATGCATGTTCCTTAGTCTAAAAAATATTACCTTCCCATGAAAGCTTTACTTACCTTCTCTTTTTATATAATCCTCATCAATACGTTTCTTCCAATCTGATTTAATCGAATTTGATTCTCTTAAACAGCTGACTGCTTCACCTATCACATCGTAGTTAAGTGCTGTACCTTCACTATCTGCATGATAATTAACCGCTCTCTCCTTATCAATACCAAATTGTTCTGCTGTACTGACAGCATCGATATTTGCACCTAAAAACATAAATTCCCAACCATATTTATTCTTCTGATTTTCTATCATTTTCTTGATTCTCTCTGAACCATACTCTCTGCTGGCATTTTCCATACCATCTGTTGTAATCACTACCATAACATTTTCAGCTCTTTCAGAGTCAGATGTTTGTTTCTGAACATTTTTTATTTTATTAATGGTTTTTCCGATTGCATCTAATAGCGCTGTACTGCCTCTGACATAATACGATTCATCTGTCATAGCTGAAATACCTTTGATATTGATACGGTCATGTAACAGTTCATATTGATCATCAAAGAGTACTGTAGTTATCACCGCTTCACCATCTACTTTCTTTTGACGTTCCAGTAAACTATTAAAGCCTCCTATGGTATCTTGTTCTAGGCCTCCCATTGATCCACTACGATCTAATATAAATATAAGTTCCGTTAATCCCTTTTTCATGTTGTCCTCCCTTTCTTCTATGAATTAAGAATAACAAGTTTTACATAAAAAAAGGTCGCATCAAATGCGACATTTATACTCCTAACAGATTTTGCTCAAAACCAAATAAGACCTCATTGATTTCAAATATATCATAATTATTATTCTCAATAAAATATTGAATGATCACATCAAACTTACTGCTTTTAGATAACGCATAACCTGATTTCATTAATAAATCTTTTGTTTCATCTAAAGATAATTCCAAAGATATTGCAAATGACAATACTGTCTTTTTACTCGGTGTATACTCTTTATCATTTCTAATTTTGGAAAATAACCTTCTATCAATATTAGCTTTTTTATAGGTTTCTGAGTCGGTTTTACCTTTTTCATCAATTAGTCTCAGAAGCATTTCTGAAAACGTTTCATCTAATTGTTCTAATACATCTTCAAGATTTCTCTTATATTTTATGGATTTTATCTCATCATGAAGTACAGCTTCTGGATAAAGTGTCTCTTCAGGATAAGCTGCAGATGCCATATTTAGTATTTCGTCATCTAAGTCATAATTTTCATCTAATAACTCATAGTTTTCATCTAAATAGTCAGTCACAGAAGAGAATAATTTTTCAGAGAGTTCATAACTCATTTGATCATAAACTACCAAATAAACCATCATATCATGAGTCATTAAAAACTCACCAATTGCTGAGATCGCTATAGACAAAGCTTTGTCTTTCGGGTAACCATACGTGCCAGATGAAATCAGCGGAAATGCTACCGTCTCCAACTCATGTACCTTAGCCAATCTCAATGCGCTTAGATAACAAGTTTTTAATAAAAACTCCTCATTCTTGTTACCACCCTCCCATATTGGTCCGACCGTATGAATCACATACCTTGATGGCAAGTTGTATCCCCCAGTTATTTTAGCATCACCAATATCACAACCACCAAGTTGTGTCGTCTCTGTTAACAGTTCTTCACCAGCTGCCTGATGTACAGCGCCATCAACACCACCAGTACCACACAGCCAAGTATTGGTTGGATTAACGATGGCATCTACTTCTACTTTAGTGATATCGTTTCTTATTATTTCAAATGGCATATAAACCTCCATATAAATCGAGAGTATTTTATGTTCTCTATAAACAGTTCCTTCTTAAGTATAACAAATCCAATACAATATCTAAAACAATCTTATTTTTCTTTTATTAACTTTCGACTAAAAAAAGAACTATAAACGTTAGACTGACAAGTCCAATATTTATAGTTCTCTTACTAGTTTTATTTTTTCAAGATATTTTCATCAGCACCAAAATTATTAACAATAACTTTCATTTCATTTATGTAACCTATAACTTCTCTAGACAATTTTTCAGCTTCAGAATATAAGTTATTCATTCTTACAGTATCCCCAGATTTGATACTGTTATTAACCTTTGATAATATGCTATGCAGCTCTTTATGTGGTTTATCTACTTTATGCCAAACCTTTAATATAGACTCATTCTGAGGTTTTATTGAATTAAGGAAATATCCAAAGGCACATTTATTAGAATCTCCTTGTAATGCATTTATTCTTTTTGTATCAACTACAGTTTTAAGATCTTTCATCCATGTGACATGCCCTGCTACAGAGTTATCCAGATGACTTAGAACATCTTTATTAGAAATAGTATGACTCCCATTATTAAGTGGTTCTACTAAAAGGTTTGCTATCTCTACATAGTCATCTCCTATGCCGTCTAATTCATTTTGCATTTCTTCGGATGTATCAGCATATTCTTTTAAAGTCGAACCGAAATTAGAAATATTACCGGTTTCCTCTGTAATAACATTCATGGAAGCACTGATTTCTTGTGTAGAAGCAGTTAACTCCTGCATAAATGATGCAACCCCCTGTATGCTTGAAATAATTTGATCTACCATAATCTGACTCTCATCAAATGACTTTGTTATCTCACCATAATCATTGGATAATTCACTTACAGCATTTCTTGTTTCAACAACACTTTTAACACTACTTCTAGATTTTTCATCTATTTCTTTTGTGAAAGCATTCATTTGATCCAATTGCTCTTTTGTATTTTCAGCAAGTTTTCTGATTTCCTCAGCAACAACTGCAAATCCACGACCTTGTTCTCCTGCTCTAGCTGCTTCAATAGAAGCATTAAGTGCTAACAGATTCGTTTGCTCAGCTATTCCATTAACAGAATCAACAATAAAACCAATTTCACTTAACATCTTTTGAAGCGATTGCATATTTTCATCAAGTGTATCTGTAATCTCTAATATCTGTTGATTACTTTCACTTATATTGTTCAATTTGGTTGTATTGTCATTGATATTTTCTGACACTTTTGTTCCAGATACAGCAATATCATCTATATGTCTTCTTTGATCCTCAACAGTTTCAACAATTTCTGATACATTGTTATTTGTGGTATCTACTGCATTGAATGTACTTGACATCAAACTGGAAATCTTATTTGAATCGTACTTGAAATTATCTGCAAACAACTCCAATTGAAGTGAAATAGCTCCTGTTTTAGGTACTGTACTAATCATCTTATTGTTTGCAATAACAATGGTTCTGCCTTCAGATAATCCCAAAAGTAGAATCTCTTTATAAGTTTTTGCCATTTCATCACTTGCTTCAAAATCCTTTAAAGCAAAATAGTCAAACTCCTGATAAAGTTTAAGCATTTCTTTCATCTCATTACGTTTTTTACCGAACATTTACTTCCCCCCATTTTCATAACAACTCCAATCAATTGTAACAGTTTTTCCAAATAATTACCATGTCACTTTTAACAAAAATGATTTTCAACCTACACTTTCCTGTATTAATGTTTCGGAACAACTTATTCAGAAAACAAAACGAATAGTATCAGAAGAGCTTATACTTTTTTTTATACTATTGTAATTCACATAACACTTTCATATTATAATCACTTAACCTATATAAACATTGCTATTATATAAAATCCATCTACATTATTGGACAGTTACACCATGGTCCTGTAGAATAGACTTTGGACGAACCGTCTTTATTGATCTAAAACAAGATATTTTAATAAGGAGATACTCATATGAAAAAAGATCTATATCTAGATTTTGACTCAACGATAGTCAACTCTGATAAAGCGATATGCAAAATATACAACGACACTTACAAAGACTATGATGGGTTTGTGCCAGCTGAGTGGACCAAACATAGAAGCTGGGCTTATACTTACATTTGCCCATTGATTCACAAACACGAAAAAGATCCACTTAAAATGATTAAAGATTACTTTGGAAAAAAAGAGTTCTTTGATAACTTGGAATTCTACCCAGATGCAAAAGATGTCATTGCCCGTTTAACTGAAAAATATAAAGTTATTATCTGTACTTCTGCATTCCCAATGAACGCGTCAAAGAAAGTGTTATGGATAGAAGAACATTTAGATATGGTTGATGAAATCATTATTTTAATCGATAAGTCAGGTAATGGTTATGGCAAATCAAGAGTAGCTATGATGGAAGACGATGCTATCTTCATTGATGATCATCCAAAAAACTTACACTCAACCAATGCATCTCAAAAATTCTTGTTTAAGTTTAAGGAAACTGAGTTTAACGGTAATTGGGATGGTCCAGTTGTATCAAACTGGAAAGAAATTGAATCATTACTGCTATAAACATATTATGAAGTCCAATAGGACTTCATTTTTTTTTAAAGAGATTTCATATCATTAAATCCACTTTGTTATTATGTAAAAAAAAAAGAACCCTCATCAAAGATTCTAAACAAACTCATTATATTATTATTTCTCTAAATCACATCATTCATTCTAATATTTACAGCCCTTTTTTCTACATGTTATTTTTTTATTTGTATTAACCCACTGCGAAGGAACATCTTTCGTATTAAAACCACAACCTGTTCTTTCGCCTTCAATACCCTTATGTATTTCTCCTGTCACGATATGTTTTACTGTCATAAATGTCTCCTTTCTAAAATATGTCACTTCATCTAGACAACCTTTCCAATAGGTAATTGTAGGATGTACCATTACGATTCACATTATTGGCTTAACTAGAATTTATTATAAATTTAAAAATGGGTACTTCTTAGAAAATGTCTCTTTATATCTGTTGCTTTTATCTACATACCCGGTATCCTTTAATAAATCTAAACCAAAGTTCACAAAATATGTAGCTTCCTCTTCCTTTACATAATTCTTATTGATACCAACTCTAATAAAATATGTTGCCAAGGTGTTCACACTTAATTTACCATCTAAAACTTTTAATGAACTTTTATACAACACATCGATTTTTTCATACTCATTTTGACGATGATAAACTGTCATTAAATTTAATGTAATCAGGAAATAGAAATATAAAAAATCTTTATCATCACTATACTTTTTCTGAACAGATTTTAATGCTGCTTCTAAAAGGATAACACTGTTATGAAATTCATCTTTAAAACGATAAATGATTGAGATAAGAATAAATATTCGAATCTCCAATTTATCAAGGTTTAAAACATTTGTGATATCTTTAATCTCACTTAGAGTAAGCCCTGTTACTTCTACTAACTTTGTCAGATCATCACGACTCTGGTCCTTAAATGATTGTTCAAAATTACTTAAAGACATCAAGTATTCTCTAAATTGATCCATTTTTTTTCTAATGTATTTAATGTTGTAACTCTTAGAATTTACAAAAGTATTATGAAATTCAGTTACCTCTTGTTCTATTGTCTTATAATCCAATGAACGGATTGAGGGTAAAATCTCAAAAATTCTATTCTCAAAATATGTATCTACATTTATTTTATAAATCGAAAAAATCTTAAAAATATCCATTTTATACGTAATGGATAACAGATCTAACGTCTCAATTCTAGGCATAGAAGTCCCATTTTCAAGTTTCCTTAAGGTATCTTCATTTAATCCAATATCATCTCTGACGTCCTTTTGGGATATTTGAAGTGATTTTCTAATTTGTCGTAATTCACTTCCAAACCCTTTTAAATCATAATACATAAATTCCCCCGACTGTAATCGGGATTATCATATCATCGAATCCTCTAAAATACAAGTATAAGGAGGCTGTTATGAAAAAATTTATTGTATTAATGATCATTGTACCGTTATTAGCTTGTGGAAATATCAACTTCGAAACTAATGAGGCTACAGAAAACTATGAATCACAACAAATCTTAATTGCAGGCGACGAAGATATGGATCCCGTATTCGGGTAAAGCAACGTAATCTAACATTAAAAAACTTTATTCTAGAAGTTTTAAATGAGATTGTTGCTGATTAATGACATAATTCCTATAGATGCAGAACCATTAAAACACTTATGTTTTAAGGGAATATCTATATCCTTATTAAAGAATACTTCATAAGTGTATTCTTTATTATTGCACCAATTCAGACAGATTAAATGAAATAATACTCAATATTCTCTCCATTGAAATTATTTTGTTTTCATCTGGAGAATTGGTAACATTTTCTCCATGAATAACATCGGTTAATAAGTGAATAATCTACTATTGATGACACCTCACTGTCTCAACTGACGATTACTTTTTTACTGTTGTTGTGTTTCACAAATTTCATAATACAAAAAACCTGCTTCCCTCACAAGAGCAGGTTTTTTACCGTATAAACAAGAACTTCCAATATACATTTGTAATAATCAATCAGTTTCTTTCATCATTATCACAGGTACCAAATCAGATTCCCACGCTTCAAAAATTTTATCTTCAGATTGTAGGCTGCAATGACTGCAAATTGGTAAAATATACTCTCTACTACTTCTGTTAACCTTTACTATTTTTGCCCCAATTACAGGTTCACCAACACATAACAGAAACTCACATTCTTTTGCTTTAAGCCCTTTTTTCTTTTCCCAGTAATCCAACCAACTCAAATACCCTTTGGGTGGTATATCATTAGATAAATCTTTTCTAAGTTTAACTTCAATAAATCTCATATGCCCCCTTGTATTACTATCTCAATCATCATTTCATATATCCTAAAAAAAATAACCCAATACATTATTAATGCACTCGGTCTAGTTAATTTACTTACTCTTTCTATTTAAAAATACATGGATATACTTTGTATCTCATATGCATTTATGTAAGAATTAATCAACTCACCATTTATGAACTTCTTTTAGAAGTTTACTTATACAACAATCGGTAAGTCATAATCTCGAACAGCTAATTCTTGTACTTCATTATCTGTTAGATGGGTTTGAATCCCTTCAGTTTGGAAGGCACCAAATGCTCCTATAGTAAGACATATTGTGCCAATTAATATTACTCTTTTTAACATATTCCTTCCTTTCTCATAAGAAAAGAATAATATTTTTACACAAAGAAATAACCCAGCACAGATTCTGCATACCATTTTTCGACATTTCAATTTATGCCGTTCAAGCGTATAATCAATGTAAGAACATTTATAGATTGCAATTGAAAGGACTTAAGTAATGATTCATACATATGACATGGTCAAACTAGGACAGAAATTAAAGGAATATAGACTTAGTTCAGGATTAACACAAAAAGAAGTTACTGAGTTATCTAAAGTCAGTCGCGATACCATAAGAAGAATTGAAAATGGTCATGTCATACCAAGGTATGATACCATCATCATCTTATCAAAAATTTATCGTTTTGATCTGATGAAACTTTTTAACGAGTATGCTCTTGATGAACCACTATTAAAATACTATGAGTTAATAGATAACTCTATCTTATGCAATGATATTGAATTGATCAAAAGTTATTATGAAGAAATCAGTCAAATAGTTAATCATCCAAATACAAAATCGAATTTAGTCATTTTATGTGAAGCAGAGCAAATGTTAAAATTGTTTGAATCAACTATCATACTTTTAGAATCAGTTGCTGAAGATAAAAAAAGTATTGCACGATTAGCCACTGAAGGGATTGCTTTAAGACATAAAGAGTTTCATGTTAATAACTATCAAAAATTCAATTACAATTTCATAGAGTTAAGATTACTACTCGTCTATGCCTTTTCAACAGACGATGAAGCACTTGAAACAAAGACTGATATCTTACTGTATTTACTGGATCAGTTCAATATGGCTTCAAGAAACTGTGAAGAAATCAAACTGATACTGAAGGTTTATTACAACATTACATACAATTACTACAGACTTGAAGACGATAAAAAGTCTCTAGAATATGCCATAAAAGGTTTGGAGTTCGGTAAAGAAAAACACTCCACATTCTTAAATTCCCATTTACTCGGAAGAAAAGGATTGGCTATGTTTTATCTAGAAATGCCTGATTATAAGAAAGTGTTAAGACAGTCACTTTTAGTTTTAGAAATTGAAGAAAACAATGAATTACATAATTTATTTGCAAAGACTTATAAAGACGTTCATAAAATTGAGTTATAACCGATGTCTTTATTTTTAACTAGTTTGGTTGATGGGATAAAACCATCATATAAATACAATTCAAAAAAACCAATCATTCCTCACAAATGATTGGTTTTTTTATTATCTAAATTACTTTTATTGCATAGCTATGCCATTAATTCATCCTGTTAAAAACAATAGAACTAAAAGAATATAGCTGATACTCTAATCCAAATGATGTATCTTTTGCCACTTCTTAAGCCAAGTATATTGAGATTCTAACCAGTTGTCATTTAACCAGTGTTTCCCTTCTACAGGCACTCTATGAAGCGGCACAGTTGCATTTAATTCATAATGACGCAAGGCAATAAACAATGGAATAGCCTCAATCTCTTCTTGTGATAACGGAAAAGTCTCACTAAAACTCTTAGTAAATGTTTGTACTTTTCTAAACGTATCACCCAATTTCAATGCATCAAACGTAAAATAATCCATCTGATTACAATAAGTGGCTATATCCATTAAGACACTTCCTATGTTACAGGCATCAAAATCTATAAAGGTAACTTCCGAGTCTGATGTTTTTATGATATTGTCCGTATGAAAATCTCCATGACAAAAGCCAATACTCTCAGGGTACTTAACATTAAGTTCTTTAATCTTCTTAGATAAGTAAGCTCCATAACTTCTAAAGAATTCTAATTCCTCAACTTTATCAGGATAATACTCATTCATGATTCCTAGAAACCTATTGATCATCTCATCCACATCCAATCGATGTAGTTCATTTAAAACAGGATAATCCTTCATGGTTTTCCTAATGACTGCCAAATGAGTCGCAATCGTTTCATCATCAAAATCTGGTGTTAACCCACCACTAATATAACTGGTTACCACAACATCTCTCTCTCCCTCAGGCGCTAGAAGTGTAGTGATTTGATGACGTCTGACATTGTTTATAACTTCAGGTACAGACACTCCTTTATTATATAAGAAATCCATCACTTTCACACTGTTTTCTATGTTACTGTTGTGTAAAGCATCGTGTTTGAATATTTTCATAACATAAGAATGCTCTTTTGTTTTTATGATATACACATCTCCGATAAATGATCGATGGAGATGTAACGAGTCAATATCTATAATTTGATAATATTTCTCTAGAAACAGTATCAAATCCTGATTATTAAGTACGGAGTAACTGCTACTTGCTTTGAACATATTTCCCTCCCTATAACCTCTATATTAGTCACAATAAAAAAATCTTTTTCCAATACCATTATTATAACGCTTATAGATTATGAAATACATAAATAAAGATATTATTAAAAAACTTTAATTACTAATATATATTCTAAAAAAAAGAGGTAATTAAATTAATTACCTCCCGAAAATTATAGTCCTTTATATTCTTTTGCTAATTCCTCTTTAGTAATACCAAATTCAGGATCATCAAATACTTTATAATAATCAAATATTTCCATTCCGAAATCTATAAAAGCATTTCCTATAGCAGTAATTATATTCCCGTCTCTTATAACATTTTTATCTTCATAGTTAACCCAATTAAAAGGATCATCCTTCTTTTCTTCAATTAAAAAATCTTTTGTTAACGTAGTAGTGAATTTTTTGTTATCCAGTACTCCAGCTTTTGCAAGGTAAAGTGGGCCTGCACATATTGCAGCTAAAAACTTATTTTCATTATTAAGTTTATTTAATAGTTCATTAAGTTCTGGTCTTGTTTCATCATTCCATCCACCTGGAATAATAATACCATCGATATCATCTAAATCGAGCGCCTCTTTGATTGTGATATGTGGTAAATACCTTACTCCTGATTTACTTACAACTACTTTATTTTCATAAGCAATGGTAACTAATTCTTTTTCCATCCATCTTCCCGCAACGTATGTTGCGAAAGTTAATTCAAAATCTGCCATTTCGTCATAAATAAATGCTAATATTTTACTCAAATAAATTCCTCTTTTCATATATAATGTCGTTCACCAATTTTAGTTTATAAACACCTCTGTGTTTTTCATATAATCATCCTCCTTCATTTAATTTTATTGCGGCTTTAAAATAATATTTTTGTGAACCGCTAACTATAATAATACTTGGAATTAAGGTGGAAGTATATATTTTTTTCAGTATTAATTGTTTTATACCTAATCAATTTTAGTGTTAAGTCTAAACAAAGTATCAACTTTACACTGGTTTTACAAGTATGAGGTAAATACTTGATTGCTTCGCTAATATAAGTTTGTTATTGTAAAAAGAACTACATGGTTTACATAACCATGCAGTTCTATATTAGATCAATTATTGAGTTGAATTTAACTTGCTCTTTTTCTGATTTCGCCAAATTCCTTACTGAAGAAATCTTTCTGTTGTTTAGCAACAACACCTGATAGTAATAAAACACCTATCATATTTGGAATAACAGCTAAGCCGAACAACATATCTAGGAATATCCAAACAAATTGCATGCCGCCTACAGCACCTACGAAACATGCTGCTAAATATAGATATCTCATAAATCTTGAGAACTTCTTACCAAATAAGTATTCTGCTAATCTTTCGCCATAGAATAAGATAACGTAAATTGTTGAGATTACAAATAGCAATACTGAAAAACTTACAACATAACCACCGATAGGTCCATAAAAGTTTGTAAAGACTTCTGCAGTCATACCTGATGCTGTGATATCACCGTTCTGCCAGATCCCTGAACTTAAGATTACAAGCGCTGTCATAGTACATATTAATAGTGTATCAAAGAATACAGAGAACATCCCCCACATACCTTGACGTACTGGATGATCAGTTTTTGCTGCTGCATGAGCAATTGGTGCGCTACCCATACCCGCTTCATTCGAATATGCACCCCTAGCAACTCCCCATCGTAGAGTCATAGCTACTGCACTACCTGCAAATCCACCAACAGCTGCATGTCCTGTAAATGCAGATTTGAAGATCATTGCAAATACACTTGGAATTACTGTGATGTTGCTTATGATTATGATTAAACAGCCTAATACATAGAGTGATGCCATGAGCGGAACAAACTTCTCTGATACTTTCCCAACTCTTTTAACACCACCTACAACAATTAGAGCAACGATTACAGTAATAATAATACCTGAAACACTTGTAGGAATACCTAGAGTTTTTGCAGACCCCGCTGCAGAGTTAGCTTGAACCATAATACCTGAAACAATCGTTAACATGAACAACAATGCATATGCATTTCCTAAGAATTTTGATTTCAGGCCATTTTTTAGGTAATACATTGGACCACCAACAAACTCGCCGTCGTTGTTCTTTTCTCTATAAAGCACACCGAGAACAACTTCTGCATATTTTGTAATCATGCCGAATAATGCAGTAATCCACATCCAGAAGACCGCTCCTGGCCCACCGAAAAATATAGCAACTGGAACCCCAACAATATTCGAAGCACCAACAGTAGAAGCTAGGGCTGTTGTCACAGCTTGGAATGGTGTGAGGTTACCTTCAGCATTTTCATCTAATTCAGGCTTATCCTTTTTGAAAAGCGAACCAAATGTTTGTTTCCACATATAACCGAAATATCTGAATTGAATGAATCCGAGGCGTACAGTTAAGAAAATACCACCACCTACAAGTAAGATAAGCATGAACGGTCCCCAAATCAAACCTGTGGCTTCGTTGACAAAATTTACAATAAAATCTTTCATTTTTTCCCCCTTTTTATTATACTATTGAATCTATTAATTCGCTAATTAATAGATGTGTATACTCAACAAGATCAGGCACATAAACTCTTTCAGTCATCTTATGTAGGTCTTTGCCCCACGGACCTAATATAATAGAAGGAATTGATAGTGTTTTTAGATTCGAAAAGTCTATATTATATATGTCTTCACCCCAAAGTGGCATATTTGGTGCCACATAAGGCGTGATCTTGTTTGCATTTTGTAATCCTGTATAACTTAAATCTGATATGCCCATAAAGTAATGCTGGAAATCTATATTGTGATCAAACAATGTTGATTTAACATGTTTGATGATATCCGGATGTTCAATTTCCGTTGAAATATGAGGATAAAACGGTGGTGATAAAGCAATCACAACAGTTGGTTCATTGTATGATACGATCTCTAACAGTGCTCTAATGATGACAAAATTACTTTCAGGAATGGTGATTTGATTGGCTTTCAATTGATTTTTTATCAATTCTCTAGAAGATGATAGTATTTTCGTTGTTAACGTTTCATCTACTTCCGTTGCATCAGTTAACAGTTCTTCATATAACTTCACTTGAGGTAAATAAACTGTTTTGTCATATTTCCGAGAAAAGATTTCTTCATAGGATACCGTTTTATGTTGTATTGTTTCATCAAGAGCAACTTCACATATTGTCTTTAAACGATCTAAGATGTCTTTTGGTGTGCTATTAAGCGTTAAGAAGCTTAAGTAACCTCCAGCAGCTTCGGGTATGGAAGCATCATAAAATGCTTTAAAGTCTCTAACATAAGACCATGATGGCGGTGGTGAATAGTCTCCAAGGGCTTGATCGCTAAAAATTGGATTTAACTCAGTTTTTTGAACAATATTAGATAGTACTAGCGTTGGATTTAAGCCATCATATATTTTACCAATATGCGACTTTATCCCTTGAACATAAATAGCCGCCATAGTTTTACCAACCGAACTATCATATATTGTGAACTCGTTGTTTTCTCGTTCGTGCGGTTCTGAGTTAATCAGAAGATTATAGGTTAGATTATGTTCTTGTCTTAAATCTTGAAGCAACTTAGTAGCATACCGCATACCTTTAGAAAGACTTTCTTCATCCGGTACTGATAAAAATATGATGTTACCATTAAAAGCATCTTTTTGTGAGTAGTTCTCTATGAGTTGTAAATGAATTGCCAAACCAGCTTTCATATCAGCAGTTCCTCGACCAAACATCCAATTGTCATCTTCTAAATCCTTTTCAGTATCTGGATCTAACTTTAATTGTTTTAATGATTCTTTTAGATCCTTTGGTTCAAAGGCAACATTCTTTAGGCTACCATATACTTCTATATCAACAGCATCATGATGATTGAGTAAGATGATGGTTTTATCCTCTTTACCTTTTATTAAAGCCCAAACAATACCCCGATCTAAATCATCATTTTCAATCGGATTTATGCCATATGTTTTATGGTTTTGAAAGTAAGAAATATTTTCTATACAATTTAGTATGTATGTTTCAATATCTTTTTCTACTATGCTGTTTGTATCACTCTGAATCCGTATGAGTTCCTCCAGCATTCTATATATTTTGCTATTTGTCATAATTGCTTCCTTTCGTATTAGCTACAATAGTATCTTGAATTCAATTAACGAGATCATCACTCTTGGTTGTTCATAACATAAGTATAAGTTTCAATAGTTAGAGAAGTGTATAAAATGCGTTTAAGAATCGTTAATAATACGTTTATAGTTTAAAAGTTCTGACAATTATAGGTATTTAATCTATAATGACTATAGGAGGTAAATCATATATGTACGGATTAATAAATGGTGAAATAATACCGGTTACTGGTAGAGATACACGATTTTCTTCTATGATCGTAGATGAAGATAAGATTATAGCTATAGGTGGTGTAGAGCTTTTAAAGCAGTATGAATTGGAAAGCATAATAGACCTAAAGGGAAAAACTGTTGTCCCCGGATTTTATGATTCTCATTTACATCTGGTCTCTACTTTTATGAATGAAGTCGCAATCAATTTTGATGATGCCACATCATTTGAAGATGTTTATGATATGATCAGATCTTTTCCTAATAAGAAAGACTACCCAATTATATTTGGTAAAAGGTTATCTGAGTTTTCATTAAAAGAAAAAAGATTACCAACAAGAAAAGAACTGGATGAAGTTGTTAAGGATTATCCGTTAATGATTAACTCTATTGAGTTTCATACGATTTTAGTAAACAGTGCAGCAATGAACCTATTAAAAATTCCATTTACATCTGAGGGATTTGAGAAGGATGAGCAAGGTTTATTTACTGGCCGAATTCGTAATAGAGGTGCATTTATAGCTTTAAAGAAAGCATATGCTTTGTTAGGAGAAACTTCTCATTTAAAAGGTGCTGATAAAGTTATAAATAGTGCCATTAGAAAAGGGGTCACTACTTTAGTAACTGTAGAAGGCGGACCGCTTTTTCATGATAAACATCCAGAGATGATTTTAAAACATAGTCAAGATTTCGATATTGATGTGACTTTGTTCTACTCTACCACCGATATAAAAAAGGTCATACAACTTAATCTACCGAGAATAGGTGGCGATATATTTGTAGATGGTTCTTTTAGATCTCACAACGCTGCCTTGTTTGAGCCTTATAAAGATAGTCCTGGCGATCTAGGAAAACTATTCTTTAGTTATTCAGAACTATTTGAATTTGTAACACATGCACATGATTTAGAATTACAGATTTCTTTACATGCTGTAGGTCCAAGAGCTATAGAACTGGTATTAGATGTCTTTGAGGATGTGCTTAAGAATAAACCTCAAAAAGATCATAGATATAGAATTGAACACTTTGAGTTGCCTCTACCACGCCATATAAAAAGAGCAAAAGAATTAGGGGTTGTATTGGCAATGCACCCTACTTATGAGTACTTCTTTAGAGAAGAAGGTATGATGTACCATACTCGACTGAATGACGAAATGAGAAAGAGTACGAATCCATTTAAATCTATAGTTGACGAAGGAATCGTAGTCGCAGGGTGTTCGGATTCAGATAGTATGCCAATTGATCCCATGTTAGGGATTCATTCTGCTGTTAACCACTCAAATAAGGCGTCCCGAGTTGATCCTTATGAAGCACTTAAAATGTTTACAATTAATGGTGCATATGGTGTTTTTGAAGATCATGTAAAAGGAACATTGGAGACTGGAAAAATTGCTGACTTTTGTATCTTAGACAAAAATCCTTTAAAGGTAGATGCTAAAGACCTTAAAATGATCAAAGTATTTGCGACTTATAAGAATGGCAAGTGTATATATAAGGATCATAGTTATGATTAGATTATCTTTGCTTGGAGAATCGTGGTTAATAATCGACGAGGTTAATGTAACAACTAAGCTATCCAAAAAGAGCTTAGGCCTTCTTATATACATGGTATGTAAGAATCAAAAGATGTATTATCGTGAGGCATTAGCAAGTCTGTTTTGGTCTGATTATACTAAGGAGTCTGCTCTTAATAACCTAAGACACTCATTATGGCAGATTAGAAAACAATGTAAATTTTTTAAGTATGAAGATGTTGTCAAAAGTGAAGGTAAACATATTGTTCGATTAGATAACAATAAAATTAAATGTGATTACTTAGACTATCTTAAAATGATTAAAAAAGATGATTTAATAAAAGCTTCAGATTTATTAAAGGGAGATTTCTTAGAGGATTTTTATATTCCGGATGTCCCTGAATTTAGTGACTGGGTTTTCCTAGAGCGTGAAAACATACAACTGAAGTATTTTGATATTTGTTACCGTGTAGCTGAAAGGTTTGCTAGTAACGATAATTTGAGCGAAGCTACTAGAGCTCTGAATAGCTTGATAAAAATAGATCCATTAAATGAAGAGGTCTATTATAAGCTTATTAAATATCATTATATGTCTGGCAATAAAGTTGCAGCAATAAACACTTACAGAAAAATCAAAAAGATATTGCGGGACGAATTAAGTATAACACCTTCTACAGAATTACAAGATTTGTTTAAAGAAATACAAAATGAAACCGATCATCAAATCATACCTTCTAGCGTTAAGTTCACTGGAATGATAACTTCCAAACAACAGATTGAAATCTATAGTCTTACAGATAAGTCAGAGATCAAAAAACATTACAAGTTATTGTCTGAATATGATAACAACTCTGAGTGTTTAATTCTAGATATTTGCGAAACACCTGGTAAGCGTGTGAGTTATGAAGGTTTGTTTGAGATTCTTGATGAGATACAACAAAAGGGTAAATATAATTCAGATGTCTTCATAAATAAACTTGAACCAATAATTTCGTCAGTCAAAAATGAAACTATCTCGAATGATATCTTCTTATTCGGGCAGTGTAAGACTTTGTTCAAAGAAGAATTATCTAACAATCTAATATTTAGAGTGTGGGGAATGCATTTCTTAGATCATAAAACCATAGACTTTATGTCTTATGTCTTCAGAAAAGAAAAAAATAAGGAAATAAAGATAGTTGGTATTTATGATACTTCATGGACCAACGAGCGTTTAGACGATTTCATAAAAGCATTTAGTGAGACATAAGAGGTATGATTAGTAGTTATACCTCTTTTTTTGCAAATCTCTATAAGAGCACCGAATATTGAGACAGGGATTTCTGTCTTGGTATAGGCCAAATGTCTATAGAAAATATAACTCAATTAACTACTACATACAGATGTTATAGTTTCACTCTTATAATAATGACATACTATAAAAGGAGATGAAATTATGAATTATGAAATCATAACATTAAAAATAAACTTATTGCAGGGAAATCAATTGTGACTGCAAATGAAATTGTCAACCAATTCAGGATATCGGTGCCATGTGGCAACAATTTTGAGTGATGATACATACAACAAAACATCACATAGAGCCATTGGACTCTATACCGATTACGAAGGTGATCAGGCGATGCCTTACAGATCTATGTGTTGTACAGAAGTATCTAAAAACAAAAAATACTGAACTAGAAAGTAGAACGATTATCGCTGGTAAGTATGCCAAGTTTACAATTAAGTGGGACTTAATCCAAGTAGTCGGCCGAGTATGCCAAAAGATATGGACAATGAAGCTGGATCGAGAGTATTCTTTTGATTTTGAGTTATAGCATAACGATAGTGAGGATATGACTAATCAAACCATAGATATTTACATTGCTTTAAATTAGAAATAAGTCATAGGAGTATGACGTAACTATTTACTCGATTAGGTGTAGTCTTTCCTCTATGATATGTCATCTAATATACAAGAGAGAGAAACAACATTTAAAATAAAATATCAAATGATCAAAAAAAAATTCCCGTTTATAGCGGCAAATCTTTTTTGACTACTTAATTAAGTGAAAAATTCAACGATAAATTTAGTCCCTACATCTTCAGTACTATCCACTGATATTGTTCCACTATGTTCTTCGATTATTTCTTTTGCTATTGATAGTCCTAGACCGTGTCCTCCAGTTTCTTTTGATCTTGAACTATCCAACCGATAAAAACGGTCAAAAATATTATTTAGTTCAGATTCAGGTATACCAACTCCTGTATCAATTATTTCAATTATTATTTTCTGTTTCTTTAAAACTGCTGTACTTTCCATATTAATCAATACTCTACCATGTTCCTTTGTATATTTAACAGCATTGTCTATTAAAATTCCAAAGGCTGAAGCCAAAAGTTTCTGGTCACCATTAAACATTATATTTCCCTGAACTCTATCATCGATAGCAATCTCTTTAATTTCAGCTATTTGTCTAAACTTACTCACTTCTTTTAAAAGCAACTCAGATAAATTTAAGTCTTCTTTAGTTGATACTATATATTGGTTATCTCTTCTAGACAAGTACAATAAATTACTGACAAGTTCATTCATCTTGATACTCTCTTCTTTTATACCAGAAACAACTCTTCTTTGAAAAATTTCACTTTTATCAATTTCTCCTTCCAGAGTTTCAGTAGATAACATGATAATACTCAAAGGGGTTTTGAGCTCATGAGATGCATTAGCTAAAAATTCTTGTTTTGAGTCGTATGCCTTCTTGATTGGTTTTAGACTTTTTCCAGCTAATAAATAACCTAATCCTAATGAGACAATGACACCTCCAATAAAACTATAAATTAGAATTTTTACTAAGTTATCAAGCGTTTCAAATACTAACGTGACATCTTTAATCACGACATAAGAACCTAAGAGTTGACCGTTTATTAGTATAGGCATTTTAGCAATCAAATAATGACTTGAGGTCACCGAGTCGAGCTCTACAACTGTTGGTGTCTCTGATACATTAATAGACGTACTTTTGAACATCAACGCCTCAAAAATATTTTCATCTTCAGATTTCCACTGAACTACCTGTTCATCATTGTCATATATCATATAATACGGAAACGACTCCAATATCCTAGGAATTAATAAGTCTTTTGTTTCAGGCAATTCTATTTCATGTGGTTCAGAATCATCCATTTCAGAGCCTTCTGTTTCAACCTCACTATCGTCATTTAATTCATTGTTATCATCCGATACACCATTAAGTTCATTATCATTTGTACTATTATTTATTTTATTATCGTCATCATCTATTCCATCATCTTCATCTATTTCATCTATTTCATCTATTTCATCTATTTCATCTGTTTCGTTGGTTTCGTTGGTTTCGTTGGTTTCGTTGGTTTCGTTGGTTTCGTTGTCATTTAAAGTATCATTATCACTATAAGAAAGGAAAATCGATTGAGGTGAAATAGAACCATCCAAAATTGCTGATGGTTCAGTTTCATACAACCATTCTGAACTTTGGATACTTTCAAGCATAAATTTGATTTCATTTGCTATCTGATAATTGTTATAGTTTATCATCAAGAAATAAATACTCATGTTTATTGCAATTAAAATGCCTATTAAAATAAGAGTATAATATAATGTCATTTTAAATTGCAATCTTTTGAACATTTTATACCTCCACTCTATATCCGATGCCTCTTACAGTTTGAATCACACTACCCTTCATTACCTTCCCTATCTTTTTCCGAAGTAATCGGATAAATGCATCCAAATTATTTTGGCTTATTTCTTGATCTAAACCCCAGACTCTATCAATGATTAACTCTCTAGTTACTACTTGATGATTGTTTTCTAACAATAAGCTAAATAGTTGAAACTCTCTATTTGATAATGCTAAATCTGTATGATTTATGAAGACACTTTTACGGCTACGATTCAATATAAACGGTCCAATAACAACACTATCATCTAGTATCTTATTTGAGCTTCTTCTAGTTAAGGCATGTACCCGCGCTAACAATTCTCTATATTCAAAAGGTTTAACCAAATAATCGTCAGCTCCTAATTCGAGACCTTCTATTTTATCATCGATGGTATCCTTTGCTGTTAACATAAGTATTCCACCTTGATACTTTTCCAACCTCAAGGTTTCCAACACTTCAACACCAGATTTATTAGGCATCATCCAATCTAAAATAACAACATCATATCGATTCATCTCAGTATAAATAAGTGCTTCAACACCATCTTTTGCATGATCTATCTGATACCCATCTTTTCTAAATAAATGAATTAACAACTCAGCAATTTTCACATCGTCTTCAGCTAGTAATATAAGCATCGATTATCTCCTATCAATCATCATCTTCGTCATGGTCATCATCTTCGTCATGGTCATCATCTTCGTCATGGTCATCATCTTCGTCGTGGTCGTCATCTTCGTCATGATTATCATCATCGCCATGGTCATCATCTTCGTCGTCGTGGTCATCATCTGATCTAACATCAAACTGTGGTCTTTCTTGAGTAAGTGTTTGTGAATCCATAACAACTGTATCGATTGGCCCCCCAAGTCTTCCAATTACCTTAAGTTGATTTAGTAATGAGTCGAGATGAGGTGATGAAGCAAACTCCGAAGTCACATCTCTACCAGCGCGAATACCTTTATGGATACCATCACGCCATACACCAATTTCTGTTACATCATAAATTATATCGTTTATAGCAATATAAACAGGATTGCCATTCATCGCATTATAATTTGAAAGAACTGACAAGGTCCATATTTCTGAGATATTACTCTTAGCACTGTCCATTACTTGTGGAGTTGTAGTTTCCACACTTGTAGTAACAGGTATAGATGTTGTTTCATCTACAGTCATAATATCATTTAATCTTCCAATAACTCTGGCACTTTTTAAAATATCTAAACTATGAGGCGATCCTAAAAAAGCAGCAGTTACATCTTTTCCAGCTTGAATACCTTTGTGCGAACCACCAGACCAAGATCCAAAATTGGTTACATCATAAATTACTCCTTGTACTACAATATACGCTGGATTACCATTTATCCCGTTATAATTAGATAAAGTTTCTAAGGTCCATGTCATAGGTTCAGTTTGAGACGTCGGCGTTAATTGAACAGCCACGTCTTTCTCATCGGTTGAAACCACGAGACTTTTATCGACGTTTCTCATCTCACCAACTATGGTTGCACTGTCTAAAACCGATTGACTATGAGGTGATCCTAGAAAAGCAGCGGTAACATCCGTTCCAGCTTGTACACCTTGATGTGATCCTCCATTCCATGATCCAAGACTACTCACATCATATACAGTGCCTTCTACAGCAATATAAGCAGGGTTACCATTCATTCCGTTATAATTGGATAATGTTTCAGTTGTCCATGTAGCAGACGTAGTTTTTTTAACTGCATCGATAGATCCATCAGTTTTCTCTGTTTGAACGGTTTCTAAAATCACTTCATTATTAGAATCCTTTTTATTAATTGTCATTTCATCAGTTGATTCAACCAAACTACCAACTATGACTGCTTCATCAAGAATCGACTTAAAATGTGGTGACTGTGAAAATGCTTCTGATAAATCCTGACCTGCATGTAAACCTTTATGCACACCATTATCCCACGATGCAAAATCAGTCATATCATAGACAAACCCATCAATCGCAACATAGGCTCTATTACCATTCATCCCATTATAAAACGCCAATTCCTCTTTCGATAATGTTAGGGTTTTAACTGAATTTACAGGTTCCATAATTACTCTTTGACTTTCAGATACCTTATCAAATATTTTTCCACCGTATGTTGCTGTATAAGCAATTTGATAAATAATAAAGAACATTAAACTGACACTCATAATACTTAAAACTATTTTTATACCAACTTTATCTTTCATAAGTCAATCCACCTTTCAATAACATGTTTTGTTTATGCACACAGTATATCGCGTGAAACTGAAAACAAAATGAAAGACTTGATGAGTTAAAGAGCCCTTATTAAATTTATACCGTAAATTTCTCATAATAAACCTGTTTTCTAGGAATGCCTATAGTCTGTAAATGATCCAATACAGATTTCATGAAGTTTGAAGAACCACATATATAATACCCTGTATTCCCATCTAGAAAAGACGTTTCTATTAGAATATCTTTTAGAACATCCAATTCTAAACGACCCTTTCTCCCTGTCCACTGATTATCGTTTGATACAATTGGGATAAAGCTGAAATGGGCCATATTCTGTTCTAATGTTGTAAAGGTTTTGTATTTTATAAAGTCATTTTTAGTTTTAACAGCCCATATTAAAATAACATGTCTATTCTCATCTAATATTTCTATGTGTTTGAGCATACTCATCAAGGGTGTTATACCAATCCCACCCGCTATAAAGACTGTTGATTTTTCTTGAATGGCATTCATATAACTAAATCTCCCAAAAGGGCCTTCTACCCTCACTTCATCCCCTACCATAGTATTACTTAGATGATGTGTAAAATCGCCTAACGCTTTAACAGTAATCGTCAGTTTGGATTTTTCCGTTGGAGAAGATGAAATTGAAAAAGGATGTTCCTCAATTGGAATATTTTTTGAAAGGAAAGTAAAATAACCAAATTGGCCCGGTTTAAAATTTAACGCAAATAAAGTTTTAGGTTCAAGATCTAAGGAGATCACATCGCTTGTTTCTTTATAGATTGCTGAAATGGTATAATGGTGTTCTTCAAGTAACCAAGCTTTAATGCTTTTATGATAGATATAAAACCCTATCGCTGTTAAGAAGTAACCCATGTAGATATTAAATACAAAAGTTGAATGACTTGCAGCAGAAGTCATTAAAACATGAACCTGCATCAACAGTATGCCTATAATCGTTAAATTGTGTATTAACTTAAGTCGTTCATAAGTAATCGCCTTTAACTTTTTCATCCACACGACAATTCTTTTTAGATAGGCAAACTTATCCAATACTCTTGTCCACATAAATATAATTGAAATTATACTCACTATGATAAAAATAACCAAAGCTATTTCACCTAGTTTAGTCATAATCGAATCTCTAAATATTGCTTCATAATTAAGCTTATGGATAACCCCAAAGCCAATGGCAATTATTGCTATCATGCCATGAAATCTATACATTTTATCTAGTCCAAAGTGTTTCTCAATAAATTTTGGTCTAGCACTTAAAACCAGTTGCCAAAGTATCCACGTATAACTCAGTACACCTAATACCATGGATATAAAAAAACTACTCGTACTGTATTTTGAAATATGACTCGTAAATATGGCAATAATAAGCAGAACCGGACTCAATAAATACGCCAATATAATAAGTGACTTTTTCATTTTTCTACCTCCTAATTCTATTGTTGTTAATCATATTATCATCACTATCTGAAAGTACTCTGAAAGATTTATCAGGATATACAGGCTTTTTTGTAATAAAAAGCTACGCCTATCAAATAGTTACGTAGCTAATTTAGAATTAATCTAATTAATATTCTTTTAATCTAGAGAAAACTGTTTTTTCTAATATCATTCATTTCTTCTGGGCTAAAAAGACCAGCATGATACAGATTAAAGTATTCATCAGAGACACTCTGATTGAAGATTAACATGTCATCTGAGTTTACAGTTACTTTAATACCATTATCATATAAAGTTCTAATCGGATGTGACTCATAATCTTGAACTCTGCTTAATAGAACATTACTTGTTGGGCAAACATTCAGCTGAATATGGTTATCCCTTAAATAAGTCATAACCTCTTTAGATGTTGAAGCAGCAATGCCATGCTGCACATGATCAAGTTCTAATGCATCAACAGCTTCTCTAACTAACTCTGCAGATCCAAATTCACCAACATGTGCTTTTAAGATTAAACCTTTACTTCTCAACTTCTTATACAACTTTGTATAACTTGTTACTGCGTACTCATCTCCATATAGATCAAAGGATTCAAAGTACGATTGATCTAAAAAAGGCTCTAATCTATAATCCATCTCATCTGGATTCATAAAGGTACACCCTGCTATTTCAGGTACAAACTTGATATCTGGTGCATAAGTACGATGAATTCTTTTCAGATTCTTAACCAGTGCTTCCACTGAATTATCATAGAATAACTCTTCACCAATACTCACACTCATATGAAGCACTTTTACACCATCCATTTGTGCTTGTACAAAAGATGCCTCCAAACGTTTTTCATATCCTTCTCTGCCTTGTAGTAAAGGTTTAATATGCTTTTGATTCCAATCATTCATCTCATCCAACGAATTAAATTTCGGACAATTTGGGATTGTTTTTCCACTCCAATTTTCAATATATTTCTTATTGCCACCTCTTGTGATGTGGTTATGTAAATCACCTTTAGGAATTTCTTTCATCAGTTCAACATCATGATTCTTCAACACGTCTATAAATGTCATCTATTTTCTCCATTCTATATATTTTTTACATTTCTCACGATACAAATAATGAGTAAAAATGATTAGCTGAATTTGATAATGGTCTATCTTTTATTTTTACCATACCGATTGCTCGTTTGGGTATATCCTCTTTTATATCAACTACAAATATCTCTTTTTCTTCAAGCTCTTTTTTAACAAAATTCTTAGTAATAAACGATATACCAAATCCAGCACTTGCAAATTTAACTAATAGATCAATACTACCTAGTTCAAACTCTGGCTCATACATCACATCATGTTTAATAAATATTTGATCCACAAATCTCCTCATATTAGTATTCTTTTCTAATAATAAGAGAGGATACTCACAAAGTCCTTTTAAAGATATTTTATCCTTTATTAAATCCTTATACTTCTTACTACATACAAAACTATCTTGCAGTACTTCAACACTTTGAATTTGTAGTGATGAATCAAGTTGCACTGGTAGATTTATAAAGCCTAGATCCACTTCTCCCTTTTTCAATAAATCAATAATCTCATAAGTCGTCTTATTAAAAACATGTATTTTAACCTTTGGATACATATCGTGATATTCTTTAAGATAATCTATAAGATAATGACTACAAAGTGTATCACTTGCACCGATTCTAATTTCTCCACCTTCTAGATCTTGAAGTTCTTTAAATTTTCTTTCACCGCTTTTAAAATAACTATATGCTTTTTCAACATATTCATATAGTGCTTTTCCTTCAGGTGTTAATGTAACTCCCTTTGGTGTTCTAAAAAAAAGTTTCCCATCTAAATTCTTTTCTAATACTTTTATTGACTGACTTACGGCAGGTTGTGAAATAAACAGTACTTTGGCAGCCTTTGATATTTGCCCTTCTTTTGCAACATGATAAAAAACTTTGTAATGTTCAAAATTCTGTTCGTTCATAACTTCTCCTTATACACTATATAATTAATATCAATTTTCTTTATACCTATAGTTTAAGTATACTAATAACATAATCAATAGTAAAGAAGGAGGATCATATGAGTATAACAGCAGTAGTCGGTGGTAACTGGGGTGATGAGGGTAAAGGTAAAATTACAGACCTCTTAGCAAAGCAATCTGATTTTGTAGTGAGATTTCAAGGCGGTAATAATGCAGGACATACAATAATCAACGATTATGGTAAATTTCAGCTTCATTTACTACCTTCAGGGGTTTTTAACCCAAATACAGTAAATGTATTGGCAACAAGTGTCGCAGTAAATATCGAAGCATTTTTGACTGAATACAGAGACGTTATATCTAGAAATGTTCCAAAACCTAATATAAAAATCAGTCATCGTGCTCAAGTCGTTTTACCACATCATATTCTTTTAGACAAGCTTGAAGAGAAAAGATTAGGAAAGGATCAATTTGGATCGACTCAATCAGGCATGGCACCATTCTACTCTGATAAGTATTTAAAGATTGGTATCCAAGTTGCTGATTTATATGATTACGATGCTCTATTAAAAAAGGTCATCAGAAATATTGAAAAGAAAAACATTTTATTGGAACATTTATATAACCATAAAATATTAAATGCAATTGAAATTACGGATTATTTATTTGAACAAGGTAAAAGCATTGAATGTTTTGTAGACGATACAAGAGCTTTATTAAAGGATGCCATCAAAGATAAAAACATCTTGATGGAAGGACAGTTAGGTGCTCTTAAAGATCCTGATCATGGTATATATCCAATGACTACGTCTTCTAGTCCTCTAGCTTCATTTGCCCCAGTAAGCACAGGTCTTCCAGCATCAGAACTGAAGAGAGTCATTACAGTCGTGAAGTCATATTCAAGTGCTGTTGGGAGCGGTCCATTTGTTTCAGAAATATTTGGTGATGCAGGAGATACCCTTAGAATCAATGGTGGTGATGCAGGTGAATTTGGTGCAACAACTGGGAGACCACGTCGTATGGGATGGTTTGATGCTGTAGCCTCAAGATATGGTTGCGAGCTACAAGGCACTACAGAAGTCGTATTGTCTCTATTAGACGTTTTGGGTTACTTAGACGAAATCCCGGTATGTACACATTATGAAATTGACGGAAATAGATGTGACGTTTTCCCAGTTAACAGCGAACTTGAAAAAGCTAAACCAGTGTTTAAAGTACTAAAAGGATGGAAAAGTGATATCTCGAACATCAGAAATTTTAAGGAACTCCCTTTAGAAGCAAAAGAATATGTAAACTTTGTTGAAGAATTATTAGGTTTTCCTGTTACACTTATTTCAGTTGGTCCAAAGAGAGATGACATTATTATGAAATAGTAAGAAAGTCTAATGTTTCATGTACGAGAAAACTCATGTGACCGAAAATGGCGATTAATCAGAATGTATATTATAATCTAATAAAAGAAGAGAAATCTGTTACATAATCAGATTTCTCTTCTTTTTACATCATAACTCCCCTACCTCAATTTCAATTTGTAGGGTTGTATAATTTGTTATATGTGATACGATCTCTACCTCACTAAACCGCGGTTTTCTAGTTTTAATGTTTTGTATCACTTAATTGGAATGTAGAATCAACCCTTTGTACTTTTCCTAATCAGCAAGCAAAACGAATCTTCTAATATGTTATTTCATTTAGACTATCATTGATATCCAGTGTCCAAATATACGGATAGCCTTTTTTAAACAATGTTTTAAATACTTGTCTTACATCATTATTGGGATAATCAATCTCATTTATATAATATTCAATCGATCTATAACCAGTATAAATAGGTGTGAAAATATTACTATGAATACTTATTTCAATTCCAGAATCATCTGTTACTTTAATTATTCCATCTTTAATTGATAAGGTTGCTTTGTCGTTTTCAGTAACAATACTATAACAGCCATTTAGATCACGATATATCGATTGTTTGAGTCGTTCATTTAATAAGTCTAAGATACCAACCAATGCCTTCTTTAAATCAAGGATCTTATACATTTCTCCCCAGGTACCCTCAAATAACTCACTATTGCAACTGAATGTTGCACCCTTCTTATATGCATAACGAGCGAAAGTATTATTTAGTGGTGATCTTATACCAATTTCAGTCATATTACTGCCCATTATCACATTATAAAGTTCTGAACAGAAACTCTCTGATGCTGTATCGTTTAAAACAGCAACTTCTTTTATTACTATCATATTTTTGTCTGTTTTCAACCAAGCATAACCACAAAGATCATCTTCATCATATATCCCATACCAAATGGAACCTTTTTCGATAGTTTTTTCTTCTATCATATATCTAAGATACTCAACACTTCTTAATTCTGAACCAAAGTTTTCACTACTTGCATGTGTAAATATATTAATCATTTTTAATAGGATGTCATCACTAAATACATCAATTATTTTAGTTGAGTATTCACTTTTACAGTTCTTAAGTTTTTCCTTATTAAAGTTAACATAATTATAGAAATAAGCTGGTACAGAATACTCAAATCCAAATTGTTGATAGAAATTTGGAATTCCAATCAGTCGACACAAAAATATATTGTCTTTTTTCATTGCTTCAAATGAATATTCCATGAGTTCCCTGCAATATCCTTTACCTCTAAAATCAGGATGAGTACCTACAATATCGTATTCACCAACTTGGAATATAGTATTTCCTACCTTATGATTTTTCTTTGTGAGTATTAAAGAACTTACAATTTGTTCATTTTCTTCTATATAAAAACAATCCTCTTCAACTTTAGAAAATGGATTACGATACATTAATTTATCAAGTTCATTTTCGAGATGTTCATTATCAAAAACGAGCTTATTGAATGATAAATATCGTCCTTTATCCTCATGTTTTAAATACTTTACTCTCATAATATTGTGCCTCCTCTATTTGATTGGGATAACTAAAATTTTACATCTGTTTGTTAATGTTTCTAAATCATCATAGTTGGTAACTTTTCATGTAGTAAAACATACAGACCCTACAATATTACTACATAATTTAATTATCTGAACATTAAATAATAATTACACAGCCCTACATATCAGAAGTTGTATGTACTTGATTAAACAGAAAAGTCATGTAAATCAGTTATGATCTACATGACCTTGTTTTATATGTTATGACCATCTCTAATTGATTAGACAAACCCATTTATGCCAATTCGACTGAGCTTTTCACCACAATAGAACTGTAAGAAATATAGGATTTCATTACCAGGATTCATTCTTACCGTACGGCAACTTTTAATCATTTTAGTTTTTGCTTCTAACTTCAACAAGTCTTTTACTTCCTCAGTTAATTGAAGGACTTCAAAGTCCATTGACATCCTGCCCACTTCAATTTTCATATCTTCAAATAGATAATGAGAAATACCTTTTGTAAAATCATAATCCTTTAAATAGTCAAATGACTTTTCAGAGAAGTAAAATTCTTCTATAGCAATCGGATTGCCTTCTAATACTCTGACGCGTTTAACGAATAAACATTTAGAATTCTGCTCCAAACCTGTATACTCTGATAATTCTTTTGTGACAACCATTTCTTCTTCTTTTAGAATGGTTGTAATCAGTTGTAAACCTCTCATTTTAATAAAATAAGTCAAACTTACAAAAGGCTCAATTGAGATACCGACATCTTTTTGACTGACAAATGTACCCACACCTTTTTTAATGTATAAGTACCCTTCATCAATAACAAGTTTAATCGCTTCTCTGACAGTACCTCTACCAACATTATATTCTGCAATAAGTTGTTGTTCTGATGAAATTTTCTGATTCTCCTGCCACTTTCCCTGTCGTATTTTTTCAATAATATCATCTTTAATTTGAATATACACCGGAATAGATGGTTTATACTTCATCAAATCCTCCTTAAATCTGTCAGTCCAATAAGGTACCTTGGTTTATCAGCCCACTTGGATCAATAATCTTTTTTATGGTTTCCATAGACTCTATGTCTCGATTGGTCATCATTTGCCTTAACAGCTCTTTTTTAAGCTTTCCAATACCGTGTTCTGCTGTGACGGTACCACCCCACTTAATAACTTGATTCCCCCAAGATTTCACAAGCTCTAATGACATAAGATACTCATTATAATCTTTAGGAATCACATTTACATGCAAATGATTGTCGCCAATATGACCAAATACAAAAGTCTTCAATTCTTTGTTTTCACTATCGGTTTTATACATTTCCAAAACATCATATAACGATTTATTAGGTACCGCCATATCTGTTCCTACTTTTTTTATTGATGGTTCTAATAACTTTTGATTCACTACTAAAATATTAACACATTCCGGTACAGAATGTCGAAAGTTTTTTAGTTTTTCATAATCTGATGGCTCCAACGCAAGCCACTGTTCAGTCTCATTGATACCAAAAGTACTCAAAGAGTCAACTAACTGTGTCATCACCTCATCTAACAGAGCTTCCTCTTTTAAATGAAATTCTAAATACAAACCACCTTGATGTGCGTCGGAAATATTTGGTAACTGACTTATTTCTGTCTTTAAATTTCTAAAACCATTTAACATCTTAAAGGTTTGTTTATCAAAATATTCTATTGCACACGGCTTCTCTATCAGTGGATCAATATCAGAATTATGATCTCCTCTTAGCCAGTCTATGAAATCAACCATCTTATGTGTGTTATCTAAAAATAGCATCAAACCCATCTTTATCTCTGGCGAATTGATCAATTTCAATTCAACTTCGGTTATCACACCAAACACACCTTCAGCACCAATAAAAAAATCAACTAAGTCCATGTCTTCTGTGTAATACAGACCTGCCACGTCTTTTAAGTATTCGTTATGAGCACGCCAACTCGGTAATGGCATATCATGATGAAAAAGTGTGTTGATGTCATCAAAGGTATAATGCCCTCTTTTGATGGTTATAACTTCTGAAATACCGTCTATTAGAGCCACTACTTTTATCGACTCGATATAATGCCTGATGGAACCATATTTAAACGAACAGGCCCCCGAAGCATCACAGGCAACCATACCACCGATACTCGCTAGAGTTTCTGTCGGATCAGGCGGGAAGAACTTGGGTTTAGATTTCTTAAAGTGTTCATAAGATTGTTTATCGTCGTCCGACCAATGGCTTGTGTCCATCCTTCTTTTTAGTACCATATCATTAAGATCTTTTAAAAGTAATCCTGGTGAAACTTTGATATAATATTCATCAGTTGTTTCATTGTATCTTAATCCATTAACATCAGTCATTTCTGATAGGTTCAAAATACAGCCACCACTTGGCACTGCACCACCACAAATTCCCGTCATCGCACCTTGTATAGTCATAGGCATTTTCTTTGCATAACATTCATCTAAAAGTTGTTTGACATCTTCGGTTGTATGACAAAATACAAGTTCTTCAGCATGTCCTTGAAGGAGTGAAGAATCCATTAAATAATCACTGTATGTATCTTCATTCTGATTCAGTCTGATTCTTTTCATTACTTACACTCCAACTCATTAAATGTAGTTATTAAACCTGATGTAATCACTTTATAATCCTCAACAATTCCAATATCAGCATAATCAAAGATTCTCGCATTTTTATCATTGTTGATGGCGATTATTTTCTCAGATCCAATAATACCATTGATAAAAGGCGTTGCACCTGAAGCACCAAACACCAAACAGGTTTTAGGTGATATTGTATGACCGGTTTGACCAATCAATTGATGAATAGGAAGCCAACCATGATCTATGACTTTCTTCGTACCACCGACTACAGCGCCAACGGTTGCCGCCCATTTTGTAATTTCTTCAACTGCTTTTTTGCTACCAACACCTTTTCCACAAACCACAACAAAATCAGAGTCTTCTAATCCATCTTCTTCAATATACTCCATTTCAAAACTATTGATATGATGATTATCAAAATGGCTTAGACATTCTACGAAATTGATTTTGGGATTTTTAAGTTCTAGTTTTGTTTTTGATTTAATATTATGTTTAAAAGAGACAATTGCCGACTTTTCAATACTGTAGTGGGCCATAACATTACCACCGTAAACGGGTTTGGTCACAATAACCTTATTTTTATTTTCTTCAAATAGGACATGGTCACATTCAAGAAATCCTGTAATCATTTTGGTATGATTTATATCTGTATTTATCTTAATAACAGCTTTGGGAATAATACTATCCGTATTGTTATTAAGTGATACGACCACCAATAGAGGATCATTATTCAGATAATAGTCTTCTATCGCTTTAACCGTTTTATCAATATGATTTTCACCAGTTAACTGATTGTAAACAAAGACACTGTCACAAGGCAGTGCATTTATGTCTTCTTCTTCAGCGTCTAATAATATAAGATCAATCTCTAGAGCATTATTTTCTAGAGGTAAGTTTTTAACTTTTAAAATCGAATCATAGGTTTGATGACTTAATCCATTTTTATCAAGTTCCCCTACTATACCAATTCTCATATTAGTACACCTCATTTCCTATTTGTTTCTTAAGCAACTGTATCAGTTGATCTGTTTTAGAGTTATCATCTTTATCTTCAAAAAAGATGCAATGTTTCTTTAGTGTATTGATGGTGAGTTTTTCTAGTTTATAAGTCGGTGATACAGTTTCATTACTTTCTTTACTACAATAAACCTCTATCGGTTTCTTCTTGGCATCTAACATGGCTTTTAAAGTCGCCATTCTAAGTAACTTGTTATCTGATTGAGTAACCGTTACAATCACCGGTGTATTGATATAAAGATGTTCTATACCAAAATCCACCATACGGCTTATTTTATACTCATCTTTTACCTTTTTTATATCTGTCACCATAGTAATACAAGGCCAGCCTAGCATTTCTGCTAGGAGCTGACCTGTTTGACCATGATTTCCATTATCCGCTTGTCTACCACACATAACAATCTCAATATCTTTATCTGTTTTAAGCTCTTCTTGAATGTACTTTTTTAAATGAAATGCCACTTGTTCAGGTTTAAATGTCAGGTTTTCATACGCCTCAATTCGAACAGCTTCTTCTACACCAACTGCCAATGATTTACGTAAGATGGTATCACTCTTTTGATCACCTAAAGTGACGACTTTGGTTTTAACCTTATGTTCATCACTTAAACGTAACATCAATTCAAGTGCAGTTTCATCAAAAGTATTCATGATACGATTGGCATAATCAATGTTTATTGATACACCATCGGATTCAACAATCCAATCATCTTTTAGTACGATATCTAAATCATGTACTTGTTTTATACAGCTCATAATGGTCATAATTTATCCTCTTTTATTCTTGTGGTAATAAAACGCCTCTATTCATGATACCATTTGGATCAAAAGCAGTTTTAATTTTTTCTAACATTGTATAAGCGGTACCCAACTCTTTTTTCATCCACTTCGCTCTGTATCTACCAACACCGTGGTGATGACATATTGAACCATTGTGCTTTAGAGTTGTTTCCATGATAATGCCAAATAATTGATCATACGTCTTTTGAGCAGCTTCCGTTGAAGGTGCACACATGGCACCGAACATAAAGTAAATATTCGTACCTTGATCGTAACTGTGAGATGAATGACCAGTAACCGCTACTAAATGAGGGACTTCATTTTTTACTCTTTCAATAACTTCATCATAGATTGTGCCAATATCAGACCACATTGCTGAAATTTCACATGTATCTGCTACAGCACCTTGTACAGCATACATATCTAAATGGTCACAAATATCATTTCTATGAACCAACCAGATCTCAAGTGGTTTACTACCAAGAGGTCTAGCACCATATTTCATAGCAACTCTTGCTACTTCTTTTCCTTCTAAGCATGCAAATCCTTCAGGACCTTCAGATAAGAACAACATGATACTCTCACCTTCCTCAACAAACGGACCATAACTTTCAGCCGCTTCAGTTCTATCATGTAATCTCGTTACAGCTGGTTTCCATCCCGCTTGTACAATTTCTTTAATTACAGACAAACCGTCTTTGAAGTCTTTTATGGCAAATGCTTGCATCACACGCTCAGGTGCTTGTTTAAAGATCTTAACCGTTACTTCAGTAATGACACCAAATGCACCTTCAGAACCCAACCAGATATGTCTTAAGTCTGGACCAGTCGATTTTCTTGGATTGTTCTTGATTCTTGTGAGTGTCCCATCAGGTAAAACACCTTCGATACCCACTAACATATCTTCAATACCACCATACATTGTAGAGAACTGTCCAATACTCCTAGTTGCTACCAAACCACCCATTTGTGCTAGAGGTAACGACTGTGGAAAATGACCTGAAGTGTATCCTTTTTTATTTAGTGTTTCTTCAAGTACTTGTAACGGCACACCTGCTTCAGCAGTAACCGTTAGGTTCTCTTCATTAATTTCCAAGATTCTATTCATATCACTTAAGTCCAAAACCACACTCCCAGCTGGCGTTTCTAAACCTAAACAGACTCCTGAACCACCTGTTCTTGGCACATTTACTATTTTTTGCTCATTTAAAAACGTAATCACTTCAGATGCTTCTTCTTTTGTTTGAATTTTTAAAACACATGTTGCCAATTGATCCGATGACCAACCAAAATGTTTTTGTACCATTCTTAATCCTGTGATATCTGTTGCAAATTCTTGTAATACAGATGCTTCTGTTAAAACTCTGTCTTTGCCTAATTTACCTTCGAAATACTCTACTACTTTTGATTGCTCCATTTTAAATCTCCTTATTTTCCTGGTTTATTGTTCTTGTTGCAATCACATCCACACCGGTATTTCCGATGTTTTTAGCAACAATATCACCTCTATGAACGGGACTTTTTACAGTCACCTTGTACAGCAGTTCAGCCAGTTCAATCAACCTATCCTTTGGGACTTCATCCACACTGATGACTGGTAACCGTTTCACTGAACTGCCTGTAATTTTAACGGTTGTCGTTAACATCCGTTTAGGATTTCTAAATTCATTTTCACCAAATACCAAACCGCGTTTGCATTGATTCTCACTAACGGTTAACTGTCCGTCTAGGTCGTCTACAACTAAATTACAACTGACAGGGCACACAATACATGTAAATTCTTTTTTCATAGCGTGCCTCCCATCACATTAACAACAATGTTCTGATTGGTGTCCTTAACAGATTGACTATCAAGTTCTTCAACCAACATTTCTGGAGGAAGTACCACACGATGTTTTTTCTGATAACATATTGTTTCTGCTACTTTTGCTATCACTTTTACATTTTCCTGTTTCTGTCTTACTCTAAAGTAAAGTGGTAACTTCGATTCTAGATTGTCTTTTCTGATACGCTGAGGTACAACAAATGATACATTTTCACCTGGTGTCACCTCTGTATAGTCCTGTTCTAATTCCAAGTTACCTTGAATATACTTAGCCGCTCCACGTCCAGCCATTTCCCCTGTTAGTGATACATAATCTACTAAGTCAAATACTGTCACTACATTACCTGCTGCAAAAACGCCAGCCATGGATGTCATAAAGTTTTCATCCACTATTGGACCATTTGTTTTGGGATCAATCTCGATATCGAGCTGTCTTGTTAATTCATTTTCTGGAATCAAACCAACTGCCAAAACCAATAGATCACATTCTATATACCTCTTCGTACCTTCTATCACTTGCCTTTTCTCATCTACTTCAGCAACCGTTACACCTTCTAATTTATGCTGACCATGAATACGGATAACTGTTGTTGATAAATGCAAAGGGATATCATAATCCACCAAACACTGAGCTATGTTTCTTGTAAGCCCACCAGGTGAACTCATCAGTTCATAAACCCCTTCAACTGAAATGCCTTCCAACGTCATACGTCTTGCCATAATCAAACCAATATCACCAGAGCCTAATATAACTGCCTTTTTACCCGGTAAATAACCTTCAATGTTGATGTATCTTTGAACAGTACCAGCAGTCAAAACACCACTTGGTCTAGTACCCCATATAAAAGCTTGAGATCTTGTTCTTTCCCGACATCCCATCGCTAAAATAATCGTTTTTGCATAGTACTCAACAATACCTTCATTTGAGTTCATTGCATAAACCACCTTATCTTTTGTAATCTCAAGTACAATGGTTTCATATGCGACTTCAATGGTTTCATTTTCAACTTCTACAATAAAGTTATCCGCATATTCACAACCAGATAATCTTTTTCCAAATCTATGTAATCCAAATCCATCATGAATACATTGTTGTAAGATACCACCAAGTGTATTGTCACGTTCTATGATGACGACCTTTTCTATACCCTGTTTCTTAGCTTCAATAGCTGCTGCAAGTCCTGCAGGACCACCACCGATGACCACTAAGTCCATATGCCTTTTTTTCACAACCACATCCCCTTTTCTTTAACGACTTTGTTTGTGTAATATATAAGAATCAGATCCTTTTAAAGTTATTTCCGTTAAAGGTTTATCCAGTTCTCTAGCAACAATTTCAAGTACTTTCGGTCCACAGAATCCACCTTGACAGCGTCCCATACCCGCTCGTGTTCGTCGTTTTATACCATCAACAGTTGTCCCTGGAAGTGGTGCGTGAATCGCATCTATGATTTCACCTTCAGTAATCAACTCACATCTACAGACAATATTGCCGTACTTAGGATTCTTTTGTATCCATTCATCTTGTTCTTCATGACTTAAGTCTCTAAACTTAACAACAGGTTCTCTTGTCTTTTTAAAGTCTGTTTTTTTCTGAATCGTTTTATCCATCTTCAAAAGTATTTTTTCAACTCTTTCTGCAATAGCTGGCGCTGAAGCTAGTCCTGGGGACTGAATCCCTGCTACATGAATAAATCCTTTTACAGTCTCAGATGCTTCAATAATAAAATCTTCTTTATAGTCTGCTGCTCTGATACCTGAAAAGAATGTGATGATTTCATTTTTCTTGATATCATCAGTCACACCACTACCGAGATTCAAAATATAGTCCAGATCTGCAGCTTCTACAGATTTATCTTCTTTAAACGGTGTTTCTACTGCTGTTGGGCCCCACAACATATTACCTTCTGGTGTTAAACTGGCACCGCCACCCTTTGTATTATTGGTTCTGTCAGTCTTAGCAATCACACCACACGGTGTATTGATAAAACCTTTTCTGCTTTTATCAAAGATTGCAATGGCACCACGTCTTGGATGAATGGTATAGAATTTATCATCCACCATCTCAGCAACTGCATCTGCATAAACCCCTGCACAGTTAATCACATAAGTACATTTGATCGTTGAATGATTGGTAATGACTTCTGTGATTTTGTTGTCAGTTTTATTAATATCCAGGACTTTTGTATCCAGTTTAAACTTAGCGCCATTTTCTATGGCATTTTCCGCAAACGCCATACAGACTTCATGTGGTTCTACGATACCCATGGTTGTCATCCATATGCCACCGATTGGATGACCTATCAGATTTGGTTCTAATTTATTTACAGCTTCTTCATTTAACCATTTCACACCTGGCACTTTCATCATTTGACGAAGTGGCCATATCAAATGACCTATACCCGTTTTCTTAATAATTTTTAGAAGTTTGGCAATACGCCATACTTTTTTACGATAAAACACAATTAAAGAACCTGGTCTTTTCAATTCAAAATTTAGATCTTTAGATAACTGTGTATACATTTTATTGCCTTTTAAATTCAGTTTCGCTTTTAACGATCCTGGTTTGGCTAATGTACCAGGATGGATATTACCATTGTTTGCTTTAGTCGCTTCCTCGGAAATATCACTGTTCTTTTCTAGAACTACAATGTCTAAATCATATTGACTGAGCGCTCTTGCTACTGAACACCCCGATATGCCACCACCAATAATGACAACATCACAGGATTCAACCACACCACTTTTTTTAACTCGGTTTATCTCATCACTATGATCTTCTTTTTTAAGTTCAAATTCTTTTGAGGTGATATCATTCACAACATTTCTAACACCTTTTACTTTAGCTGCTGTATGTCCAATATCTACAACATCTTTCCAATAATCTACAACACCATTTAAAGTCACAATTTTTCTATCAGAAACATCAATATCGATGTTGTAATGGGCTATAGATTCTTTTTGATTAATTGCTTTTTGCACACGATCTCTCATGATCATCCCACTCACTTCCTAATTTTTAGTTCTATCATCTTTTTATAAACAGGTTGTAATCTTTTATAAGTCAACTTGTAAACATTCTGATAGAGTTTTTCATATTGTTTAGCGGCTTCTGCTTCTGGTTCATAAGTCTTTGTGACGCGTACCATTTGTGATACCGCTTCTTCAACTGTTTTATATTTATTAAGATGGACATAACTTAAGACAGCTGCTCCAAGTGCAGAGGTCTCATGCGATTGAACCACATATACTTTCTTGTTAAATAGATTGGCTAATAATTGACATAAGATATCACTCTGAGCACCTCCGCCAGAAAGACCAATTTTTTCTATCGTATCAGAGGTTTTCAGTTCAATGCTTTTTAACCCTTCTTTGATGGAATAGCCTAATCCTTCTACTAAAGCTCTATAAAAATGTATCCTTGTATGTTTGTCATTTAATCCTATTAAAGTACCAGAAGCACCAGGATGTCTTACATCACTCATCCAATAAGGTTGCATCAACAACCCATCTGATCCAGGTGGTACCTTATCTAACTTTTCATTTAATAGTCTTTCAATACTGATATTGGATTCTGAGGATTCATTTTTTTCAAGTTCTGCGAATTCATCAATGAACCAACTAACCAACCAAAATCCTCTGCATATACCCAGTTCAGGATTGTATTTACCTTTCATGGCAGCAGGATATACTGTGCCATAAGTATAAAGAGGCAAATAATTCTCCGTTGTGGTTTGAACCGTCACCATTGATGCCAGTGAAACACTTACCGTTTTGGTATCAAAACAACCTACTCCTAACGTTTCACAAGCCTTATCCGATCCAGCTGCAATAACTGGAATTCCGGCTGGCAACTTAAACTGTGCTGCACAAGCTTCTGTCAGTTTTCCTATTTCTTCACCAGGATCAACCAAATCAAATAAATGTTCTTTATTAACATAGAATATACGCCCTTCTATGTCTGTTTTCTTCGCCCAATCCAGTCGTTTAGCTGAAAATGGTATATAACCAGATGCTGAAGTAACGCTGTCTCTATAAAGACCTGTCATTTTAAAGTTTATGTAAGTCGATAAAAATAGTAATTTATGTACCTTTTCCATCAGTTCCGGTTCATGACGGTCTACCCAATGATAAGGACAACTTCTGTTATAGTTATCAACGATATCCCAGACCTTCATCATTTTGTACGTTTTTTTGAGTGGACCACTCACTTTATAATTATCTTTAATCTTTCTTGTGTCCATCCAGCTGATTGCGTTTCGAAGAGGTTTCCCTTCTATGTCTACAAATACACTTGTGCTTCTTTGTGATGCCAGGGTCACAGCTACCACTTGTTTCATTACCTCAGGGCTTTGTTCCCAGAATTTCTCTACAACACTCACTGCGCTGTCCCAGAATATGTCCGGGTGCATTTCTATAAAGCCTTCATCTGTCATTTCATACTTTGGATATTTTACTTTAGTTACTCCAAGCAGTGCACCTTTATTGTCGTAAACAATAGCACGCATACTTTGTGTGCCACAATCCAGCACAAGAACATATCCAGTTTCCAAAATGTTACCCCCCTTTTTTTCATCTAGACATCACCACATACAGACGTCTATACCACTATGTTATCTCTAACTTTTTTGCTTGTCAATGAAATGTGTGTCTTTTGTCTAAAAATTCTGAATTTTCGCCACTTTTCTTAATCCCTTGCAAACACTACCATTAAGGTGTTGTTTTCTGGGCGATACAACTATTTCTATTGTTAAAAAGTTACAACACCATAATTGTCAGTTTATGTTTATCAAATAGTTTTTTTTGATTCTTCGCAAGGATATAGGGTATTATTCTAAAAAATAGAAGGAGGCTACTGTGAAAGAATGTACTAAATTAAATTCATGTCCATTTCCAAATTGCGACAAATCATATCATCAACTGACTTCAATTGATCATTTCATTGATGATTATTGTAACGGTGAAAAAAGAGATGATTGTATCCGATTGAAACTCGAAAGCCATAATGGGGAAATTCATGTACCAAGTAATATGATGCCAAATGGTTTGCCACTACCTGGTACCCATCGAAGAGATTGGGATGAAGTTGCCTTAGAATTTAAAAAGCATATTTAATAAAAAAAAACTGTCATATCGTTTAAACGACATGACAGTTTTTTATTAATTTCTTTATTGATATATCTTTTAATTGGATTTTAGTTTCTAATTTAATCCATACCACTTACATTCTGTCTTATATTACCTTGTGTATATAGATCCTCATCTACCATTTTCTTAAATGAGGCGATTAATAAACACATAATAAGAACGATTGGTAATGCTGTAATAATTGATACCGTTTGTATTGCATAAAGCGGACCATCAATTACAAGTAGTGCCATAGGTATGAATCCCAATGCAAATGCCCAGAAAAGCCGGTTCCATTTAGCTGGTTCCTGTCCTTGATACAATTGTTTTGTTGTAACCGAGGCAAGTATATATGATACAGAATCAAATGTTGTTGCAGTAAATACGGTTGCTGCAACAGAAAAACCTAATATAATTAACTTATTAAATGTTAAGGTTTCTAGAACACTGATAATCGCTATTGGTCCCCCTTTACTGTTTAGAAGACCAATGACATCAAGTTCTCCCGTCAACTGTAAATGTAGCCCTAAATTGCCAAATACAACAAAAATAATTGCACATCCCATAGTACCAAAGATCATCGATCCCAAAATAACAGTTTTAACTTTCATACCTCTCGAAATTCTAGCAATAAACAATCCTATAAGAGGTGACGATATGATCCACCAGGCCCAATAGAAAACAGTCCAACTTTCTGTAAAGCCGGAATTATTCACAGGATCCATCCAAGTACTCATCCTAAAGAAGTTTTGAAGAAGTAAACCCAAACTAGTTGTACCCATTTTTAATATAAATAAAGTTGGACCAGTGATTAAAACAAATAATAAAATGATGAATATAAGTGCGATATTTATATTACTCAATACTTGTATACCTTTTTTAAGCCCAGAATAGGCACTCATTGAGAATAAAGTAATTACCAGGAAAAGTACAAAGAGATTCAATGTTAAATTCATTTCAATACCAAGTAGATTACTGACACCTGCCGAAATCAAAGGAATACCTAAACCCAAACTAGTTGCAGTTGCTCCAACCGCGCCAAATATGAACAGGATATCAATAATTTTACCAATAAATCCATCAACCTTAGAACCTAACAAACATCTAAGTGCTTCACTAATTTTAAAGACATTGTCTTGTCTTACAAAATAACTATATGCAATTGGTAATGCAGGCAAAGCATACAATGCCCATCCTATAGGTCCCCAATGGAAAATTCCATAAGTAGCTGCCATTTCAGCTGCCTCCCAGGAACCAGGAACCATTCCAAATGGTGGTTCACTTAAATAATACGCCCACTCTATTGAGCCCCAATACATGACACCAGAACCAATACCTGCACAAAAAAGCATCGCTGCCCAACTAAATTTATTAAATTCAGGTTTTTCATTTTTTTGCCCTAAAACAACATTTCCATATTTGCTAAATGCAAACCACAAAGCTGATATCAATGCAAAAATGCCCATCCAAATATTCAGAAAACCAAAATTTGATGTTAAGTACTTATTTATAAGATTAATTAATTGTGTAGCTTGATTCGGAAAGATGACAATCGGTAAACAAATTAATACAATCGTTGTAATCGACATGAAAAAAGTAAAACGATCGATTCTTATTTTATTCATCTAAACCCCTTTCTATATATACAACTAAAACACTACAGTATCTGTGTTATTATATAACACAGATACGTGTAGTGTCCATTACTCATATTAATCTATTACATCTAAGGCTAACTTGATATTCCAGATTACAAAAGCCAATGCTCCAATAATGATAAATCCTTCAATCAGGCTACTTCCCATACCTTGTGCACCTAAAAGTGCTTGATCTAATCCATAAGTTTCCATTTCTAAATCAACTCCTTCCTATGGTCATTTCTAATTTGCCTTATAAAGCCACTAACTTGCATGATTACAAAGAAAGTATAAGGTATCCCCATAAAGACAGCAACAGCCTTAACGCCACTCAGGGTTCCTGTAACAACATTTGCAAATGAAATAGTTACCATTATAATTGACCATATTAAAGTTCTAGAAACAGGTGCGTTTTCAACACCGTTACTTGTCATCATACTTAGTGAAATCGCTGCACTCGTTGCACCGGTTGCCAAGAAAACAATAATTAAAATTACAAAGACTGGACCCGTAATTGCAAATAGTGGTAACGATTGAAGAACCATGATGAACGATAAGTAAACGTCATTAGGATTTTCAGTAATATATCTTGCAATTTCTCCTGTGCCAGCAATATCATCTAAAAGTCCATATCCTCCAAAGACTCCAAACCATGCTACCAAGAACAGGGTTGGAATTAAAATTGAAGCCATAACAAACTCTTTGATTGATCTTCCTTTAGATATTCTAGCAATAAATACACCCATAAACGGTGTCCAAGAAATCCACCAAATGAAAGTTGTCAAAGGCCAATCATTGAACCAACCTTTTGCCTCAAACATGTAAGTATTAAAACTAATTGGTATCAGTTTAGTAAATGTCGATCCCAAAGTTGTTACAATTGATTCCATAAAGTAACGAGTAGGTCCTACACAAAATACAAATATTAATAAAGATATAGCTATAATAACGTTAACATCTCCAAGCACTTTCATACCCTTTTTTACAGGTAATAATGCTGGTAGTGTATATACTAAGAATAATACAAATAAAATAATAAGTGAGTACGTTAAACCTGTTAAATCAAATCCTGTAATTGCTTCCAAACCATTTTTCACTTGGAATACACCCATTCCAATTGATGCAGCCATAGTCAATGCCGCTGCACTTGCTGCTACAACATTTGTAATGCTTCCTACTTTTTTACTCCACTTTTTATCTTTGAAACCTTCTTCAATTGGAGTTCCTGGTAGGAATCTTGCACCTCTGTGGTAAGTGAAGTATGCTATTACCAAACCTGAAATGGCATAAATTGTCCATGCAGGTAATCCCCAGTTAAATAAAGATAATGTTAAAGCATTTTTTGCAGCTTCCACTTGAGAATACCCACCAGATACACCAAGTGGTGATTGAAGGTAATGTACCATCGGTTCAGCAACACCGAAGTTTACAAGTCCAACACCGATACCTGCTGTAAATAGCATTGAAATCCAAGAGAAAGTTGAAAATTCGGGTTTTGCAAATTTACCACCCAACTTTATACTCCCAAACTTACTAAACGCCAGATACATACAGATCAGGAAGAAAGTTATCGGAATCAATATCGTGAACCAATTCATATAACCATGGAATTTATAAACCCATCCCCACAACGTTGTTGTTAAAGATTCCGGGTTTATCAATGACCAAACTGAAAATATTCCAGTGACCATTATCGCTAACCAGAACAGTCTAGAAGACTGTTTAACAGGCTTCTTGTCATCGACTATTATAGTTTCGACATTTGTTTCTTTTATTGTACTACTCATTATTACTCCCCTTTCAAGGTTTATATTTTATTGATATTTCCATATCAATATGCACTATGTATTGTTTACGTTTAATGTTCTGGAAATATCACGGAACGCTTCCCATAAATTGATGATTAACAACTCACTTTTTTCTTTAAGTTCAACTCGACACGAAATGGTACATGATATGTTGTGTTTCTTAATACCATAACCGATTCCATATCCATCCGTCACAACAGGTCCAAATCCAAAACATCTAATGTTTTCAGAACCCAATCCACTAGTTGAAATGAAATCGTGTTTTAACTTTCGATAAGCTGTATCCTCAAATATATCAAGACTTTCATCAGCATTAAATTCTAAGTCATACATTTTATTTAACCCATATAGATGTCGCTCAACACCCTTACCCGATTGACATATTTTGATTCTGTTAACATGTGCTTTCACAGCTTCACGGATTAGTTTGTTTAGAACATCAGCATCTATACAGTCGTCAAATTGTTCAACCAATACTTTTACTTTTTCATTAATAGGTCTAGCACAGTCCGTTCGACCTTCTCTATAAGAACGCATTGCTACCGGTTCATACGTACTTTTTAAACATTTAAAGGTTCTATATTGAGCAAGTTGTAAAGCTATATGGAAAAAGGCATCAGGACTTACTCCTAATGTTTTTATATAATCCTTACCAAAGTCATCAAAGCTCACATATTTTATATCAACAGAATCTGATACTTTTTGATGCGTCAGCAACATTTCTTTCAATTCTTTATTTAAGTTTTCATCTAATGTCCACTTTAATTGATGATATTCAGCTTTTTCAGTAAAAGAGTTATCAAATGCATCTTTATTGATCATAATATAATCATATATGTTTTCCATTATCGTAAACCAAGTGGTGCCGTCAGCCCCTGTATGTTCATTGTTAAAGCCTATTTCACAATCTTTTGTTATCACGACTTGACTCGACTTATCAAAATATCTGTTTTTGCCATCAGATAACAGCATGTTACGACATAAATTCTCCTGTGAATTCATTTTTTCATCTAAACATATAACAATGACAGCTTCATTAATGAGCTCAATATTTGCCTTATTGGTTTCATAAGACAATAATTGCTCATATATATCAGCTGCGTGCTCACGATCAGATGTAGTCAAAGCAGATATATTGATACTTTCATCTATCGTATTAGCGTTTACAATCTCATCAATAGTTAAAGCTATCGAATCCAGTGATAATACTTCACCCTGTTCATCAGAAACACGAATCGTATACATTTGATTATTATAGAAGAAAATGACATGATTATTTTCTTTTTTATTTTCACCAATTCTATACTCATCTTGCTTCTTTCTTGCTATTCTTACCGCTTTCAAAGTATTCTTGTATTGATCCATACACAAAGGCATATCCCTATTCATTTCAGGGGCTAATGTGTTATCAATAATCGAAAAATAAATATTTACCGATTTTACAATCACTAATGCAGCCAACTGTGACGGTGTCAAAGAATCTTTAAACTTATCATTTTCAATGATAGAATAATAATTCATATTGAGAACCAAAGGTTCTCTATAAGAAAGGTACATCTCGTCCCATAATGGCTTCAACCAACTCTTATTATCAACAAAGTCAGATTTCATAAGTTTATTCTGAAGTTTGATACCCATCCCATCTGGTGACAGAAACTTAGCAACATTGTCTTGAGTGGTCATAAATTCTTCTGTTGTCACAAGTGGTTTTATCCATTCCAAATACTCATTCATTGTTTCATTTAAATCCGGTATCGGTAATTTACTTAATTCATTATTATGTCTATACATCTTGTCCTTACCTGCTTTCTGTCATATTCTGATCTGCAACCAACATCGCAAAAGCAATTGAATTTAACTTGGTCATTTCAGAATCCGCTCTAGAAGTCATGATGATAGGTACTTTCGCCCCTAGAATAATGCCAGCCGCTTGAGCATCACTGATAAAAGTAAGTGCCTTATATAAAACATTTCCAGCTTCAATATTAGGCATTAATAAGATATCTGCTTTCCCGGCAACTTTATGATCAATGCCTTTTTGAGTTGCTGCTTTCAGAGATACAGCATTATCAAGTGCAAAAGGACCACCTACAGAATACGACTTGTCTGCACTATTTAAATGATCTTCTTCTATTTGTTTTGCATCAACTGTAGCTTGCATTTTAGGATTCACTTTTTCTTTTGCACATATTAGTGCAACATTTGGGTGTTTGATGCCAATCGCTTTAGCTGCTAAAACTGAATTGTTTATTATTTGCTTCTTTCCTTCCATATCAGGTGAAATATTGATAGCAGCATCTGAAACAATCAGTATTCGATCATAAGTCTGTGAAGCAATAAGACCAACATGACTCAGTAGATTGTCTGTTCTTAAATCAGCCTCTTTCTTGAGTATTGCTTTTAGAATAACAGACGAATCAACAAGACCCTTCATCAACATGTCAGCTTTTTTTATAGTCACTTGCTCTACTGCAATTCGAGAAGCTTCAACATCATCTAACTCATTAATAATGCAAAATTCTTTTATATTAAAATTAATATCTTTACAGATAGTTCTTATCTTTTTCTCATCACCAACAAGCACACCATTAACAAGACCCAGTTCATTGGCTAATTTTAGAGCTCCAAGTACCTCTTCATCTTGAGCGACTGCCACTGAGACTCTTTTCATATCTTTTGATACGGCATAATCTAATATATCCTTAAAATCTCTCATCATTTACCCTCTCCCAATTCCTAATAAATCATTGCTTCTTCAATACCGTTTAGTACTCTTAAACCACCTTGTACAAGAGCATTTAATTCATCTTCTCCTGGAATTACAACCACATCTCCTAAGAAACTCACTCGTCTTTTAATCAGCGAAACAAAGTTTTTTGAATAAGCAATGCCACCAGTGATGATAATGCCATCTATATTACCTTCTAACACTGCAGCTGCCGCTCCAATTTCTTTTGAAATCTGATACGCCATTGCCTCATAGACCAATTCAGCATCTTTATTTCCATCCTTAATAAGTTGCTCTACATCTCTCAAATCATTCATATTCAGATGGCTTACCAGTCCACCTTTTCCAACCAGCTTTTTTTTCACTTCGGATTTTGTATACTCCCCTGAAAAACACAAGTTGATCAAATCACAATTAGGTATTGCACCGGCACGTTCAGGAGATAGGGGGCCATCACCATCTAGTGCATTATTCACATCAATTACACTACCTTTTAGATGTGCTCCAACTGAAATGCCTCCACCAATGTGTGCTACTATAAAATTACAATCAAAGTAATCCTTTCCTTTTTTTTCTGCTACTATTCTACCAACGGCCTTTTGATTTAGAGCATGAAATAAACTAACACGTTCTATTGAGTGAAGACCAGTTACTTTGGCAATATCCATCATCTCATCTACACATGGAGGATCAACGATAAAACCTGGTATCCCAAGTTGATTTCCTAATTCATACGCAATCATACCCGCTAGGTTTGATGCATGATTCTTTCGAATCGCACCATCTTTCAAATCAAGGAAAAGCTTTTCCTCCAACCTATACGTTCCACCCTTTAAAGGCTTTAAGAATCCACCACGTCCAACTATCGCCGTCAATGATTCCAAACAAATTCCTTGTTTGTCCATTGCTTCAATAACGGCTGTTTTTCTAAATTCATATTGTTCAATTACTGACTTGTAATTGGCTAATGTCTCATTTTTATGTCTTAACGATTCTTCAAATAAAACATCGTTGTCATCGTAAACTGCAATTTTTGTAGAAGTAGAACCTGGATTAATTACTAACACCCTATTCTTCATTTATGCCTCCTTCATTCGATTAGTTTAACTTTCATAATAAGCCTAACATTATTATTAGAGTGCTGACGGCCGCTTTTTTGTTTTGTCGCGGTTATTTATTAACAGATTCAAAATTCTAAAAAATATACAACAAAAAAAGACCTGCTCAAAGGTCTTTTTTTGCACACTCGTGTTGATTTTTTTTTTTATTCGGATTAAAATTAATTCATTCATCACATTTATGGAGGATTTTTATGAACTCAAAATACGAAATTATTGAACATATTGCCAATCTCCCTTACTCATGTTACTTGTGGGAAGGTACAAACCAGCCATTAAACTGGCACAATGATATCGAACTCATTATGGTACTTGAAGGTACTTTAGATATTGAAGTACGAGGCGAAAAATATAATTTAAGAAAAGAAGATGTTTTTTTAATTAACACCAATCAAATGCATCGTTTATCATCAACTACCGCTGAAAATGACAATAATTCAGTCATATTGATTTTCCAATTCGATCCGGATTATTATCAAGCCTACTATCCTAAATTTACTGATATTGTATTTCACTGCAATACTGCAATCATACAAAGAACTCCCAAAACATACGATTTACTTAGGAGGCTGCTGGTAAAACTCATGTGGCTTTCTCTTAATATGACTGAGACATTCCAACTCGAAGGATTACAGATTTCTTTGGAATTGATAGAACTTTTAATCTCCAAATTTGCCAAATCCATTTCAGCCCAAAATTCAAGCCAAGATCAGATGCAACAACGTTTAATCAGGATTATTGAATATATTAATAAAAACTACAACAAGAAAATAACTTTACCTCAAGTGGCAACTAATGAATTTATGTCTCCTCATTATCTATCAAGATTTTTTAAAAACCATACAGGTATCGGTTTCAACAAATACCTTAATCAATTCAGAATTAATAAATCTTTAAACGAGCTCCTACATACCAACAAAACAATACTTGAAATTGCACTTGATCACGGATTTTCTAATTCAAAATCGTATACGAAACACTTTAAAGAACATTATGGAATCAGTCCAAGTGAATTTAGAAAAGAAAGTCATCTTTATCTAAAATCAAATCAAGATGATTCAATAAAAAACAGTAATCAAAGTGAATCAGCTCTTCTCATCTATGTTGAAAAATATAAGGCGGATGAGAGCTACGGATTTGTCCCTGTTGATCCTGTTACAGTTGATTGTAGCACTGATACAGGCAATGTCTTTGAATTCGAAAAAATTCTATATTTTGATTTTGTTTACGATGGTCTTAATTCCAATTGGCAAAACAATCTCATTAAGATTCAAAATGAGATTAAGTTTGATTATATTAGATTTAATGGAATTTTTAATAAAGGCATGTTTTTTTACAGTAAAAAAGAATTATCATACAACTGGTTCAATATTGATAATTTGTTTGATTTCTTTATAAGCATTAATCTGACACCCTTTATTGAACTGACTTATTCAGATAAAGAATATTCATTGAATAACTGGCACACACTTCTAGAGCAATTTCTATCTCATTGCTTATCAAAATATGGTTATGATCAGGTAAAAACATGGAAATTTGAGCTTGCAAGTGAAGATAAATCCTACGAAAAGGCGATTACTTTATATACCGGAACTATCTCAAAACTTAGCAAGAATTTCGATTTCTTAAATCTCGGCATACTGTTCTCGCCAGCCAAAGATTATGAAGAACGAGAGTATCTAAGAAATTTTAAGAATAAAAACATTAAGTTCATGTCAGTTGAAATGACTGAGGAATTGTACTTTAATAAACAGGAATTAGCCAATCAGTTATTTCATAATATACGCAAACAAATGGGTCTAAAAATGTATTACATAAGTGTTCACAAGGATAACAACCTCAATGATACCTGTTATGATGCCAATGCACAAATATATAATAAACTCACTAACTTTAGAGATATAGACACTCAAGTTTCATTTATTGATGATTTGAGAAATACCAATATATTTCATGGTGGTCTGGGATTACTAACATATAATGGCTTAAAAAAACCGACATACAACGCATATCAGTTTCTTAATAAACTACAAGGCGATATCGTCAGTATCGGGAATAAACATATGATAACCAAAAAAGGGAATCTAATAAAAGTACTCATTCATAACTATGATGAAAATAATGCACAACTTTATCAAAAACAAAAGTCATTACTCTGTAATCAATCTTATCAATCGCTTAAAAATATTATTTCATCAACTTTTGTAAGGCTCATAACAATGTCTTTAAAAGTGGAACCAGGACAGTACAGAATCAGGACTAAAACCTTAAACGAGAACAGCGGATGTATCTTTTCTCAGTGGATAGAAATGGGCTCACCTTTAAAAATGAATAAAGAGGAATTAAACTTTCTTAAATCAAGAGAGAATCTAGATATAAAGATTAAGAAAGTAAATGTAACAGATTACTTAACTATTGAAGAAGTCTTATCCAATAATGAAATTAAATTTATTGAAATCGAAATAATACCACCTTCAATCAACTAATAAGCTGAAAACTTATTAAGTCAAACTACAATACTACAAAATATTAGAGCCTTATTTAAATAAAGGCTCTATTTTTTCTGGTTATCTAACATGAGTGACTTACATAGTTAAATGCCCTTCAGCTTTAAATCAAAATGCTATATGTTGATACGATGTAACTCCTCAATTGTTCGTAATTTATAAGGTGTAGAATAATACAAATCCTCACTAATAGAATTATTGATATTTTTTAGAACCTCAACTTCGTCCGGCGCCTCTATGCCTTCAATAATAACGGTCTTATTAATCGAAACTAGCATTTTAATGAATTCTTTCAACATTACTTTTGAATACTCATCTATCATCAATGAACTAACGATTGCTTTACCCAACTTAACAATACTTATGTTCTTGTATTTAGATGATTCTTTTAACGATATATCAATTGTAAAATTATCAACCGCCAAGGTGTACCCTAAATCTGATAAAAGCTCTAGTGTACTTAAAACATCATCATTCACAAGAACATCTTCCATAAATTTTAAAATAAGTTTCTCTTTTGGAATCGAAATACTTTTTAATGTATCAATCAATCCATTATATCTAGCGCTTAACAATGTCTCTTCAGTGATATTGACTGAGTAAGTATAGTTTTTCTCAGTTTCATTCATTTTAGAATACAAACTATCCAAGTGAGAAATCATATAGATATCAAAAGTATCTAACAGACCTTTCCTCTTAAGTATTGGAAGAAATTCAGATGGTTTAATTATTTTATCCGGACCTCTTTCCCATCTACAAAGAACCATTTGTATCTCAATATCCTGATTGGATACATTATATATTGATTGAAAACGATGTGTAAACTCTCCCTTTTTCAAACCTTCAGCAACACTTACATCAAGATTTAACTTATTGTAAGCCTCTTCTTTTGTTTGACATAGTATAATGTGCCCTGCATAACTTTTAGCGTCGTACATGAGTTCATCAGCAAAATGAATCAACTGATCCCATTCTTTTGGTCCAACACCTTTTGCAACAGCACCAAGAGATAAACCTATATAATGTTCTCTGTACTTTGTATCTGTAATTGGTGCTAATATCTTATTCTTTAGTTCCATTGATAACCGCTCTACTGTTTTTTCACTGTTTTTTAATAGTACTATAAATTCATCACCTCCATAACGATAAACGTTATGAAGACCAAAGACATCAATAAGACGTTTTGATACTTCTATTAGGATTTCATCTCCAATAGAATGTCCAAAAGTGTCATTGATATACTTAAATTTATTCAAATCAATAAAATAAATATCATAGTTATTAGGATCTTTCTTTTTTATATTTTCATACAAGTTATACCTAGTCAGCAAACCAGTTAAATGATCATAATTAGCAAAAAACTCGTGTCGTTTTATTGCCCTTGTTAGAGTTAGTCCAAGAGTCGTTACAATGATTGCAATACCAATCATAATCATATCTACCGACTTTAGTAAACGTAACTCATTGTCATACTGCTCTTGATACATTTCAACAACCATGTGGATATTATTTTTAAGAGGTAATGCTTCAGCTACAATCAAGTCCACTAAATGAAGTTGATCTGGATTTTCAATCAAGGCTTTTGTATCCTTAACATAATTTCCATACTCCAGTTTATAACTGTTTATTTTATTTCTTATATCTGGATAACGATTCTCTACAAGGTCTAGTTCTTCTGAACCCACAAGTAATGCACTCATAAACTTTTCATAAGTTATAACTTCACTTTCTAATATTTTACTGACTTCGGCCAGTTTTTCTTGGTCATTTTCAAGATAAGCATCTTCAAGTTGTTGAGCATAATTAGCGATTAACATGGTACGCATTCTCTGTGATCCAGATATATTAATTGCCGCACCAAAATAATCCATACTCGAACTTTTAGCAACTGAATAACCTATCCCTAATAAAAAAGGCAATAATGAAAATAAAAGTATTAATACATTTCTATGTGCAACTGACTTTTTAATCATTCGAATCGTCGAGTCACTCCTCGACTTCACCTCCCTTTCTATTATTATGACTATAAATTAATTCTGATAGTATGTTATCAATTCATAATACATTTATTATACCCAGAAATAAGATACTTACTTAGTAATCTTCAGAATAATGCAGGTTTTGATGAACAAAAAAGATGTTAACTATTATAGTTAACACCTCTTAATAATTTTATATTTGAATAGAAATCTCATGGTTGAAGATATCTATCTAAAAGATTTATACATATATTTTACATCATCAATAACTTCCCAGCCTGTACTTTCCCAAAACTCTCTTGACCCAGGATTTTTTGTGTTTATGAATAAAAAGCCTGTTGTGATACCGATTTTCTTTAGTTTAGACAATGATCTGGTTTCCATCATACGTCCGATACCTTTACCCCTATGCGACTTGGATACAGCAGTATGGTAAATAGAGCCTCTTCTACCATCATGTCCACATAATAAAGCGCCCAGTAAATTCTCTTCTAAATCATATATAACCGTACTAAATCCTGGATTTCGATCTAGATAAGTTTCTAAAGATTCTTTAGTATCAAATCCCGATGAATAACCTGCATTAAATGCATCTTGCCATAAAATAAGACATTTATCCAAATCTGTTTTTTCCATTTCTCTAATAATCATATATCCCCCTTGTATTCTTTCTTACGATTGATAATCATAAAGGTGTCGAGTTGCATTTATCTGTTTTAAGATACAAACTTCCCCCCCTATTATTATACTCTGTATACATAGAGAAAACATCTATTTTTTACAAATATTGTTTTTTCTTAATATTCACATAAATCAAATATAAATAGAACATTTCAGATAAAATGTTCTAAGAATAGATGTTTTTTAATCCTTTTGGTTTACTATGACTTTAGTATTTTACCACATTCATCTTCAACCCAAATATAAGTTGGTATTTCGTCTGCTAATTCAAATCCTAAAGAACATGCTAACTTTTGGGACTCTACACGATACGGCCATGTACACCAATCCGGTTCAATACCACTATTTAACAACTCATTTATTAATGTGAATGCAGCTTCCTTTGCGTATCCATTCCCTCTATACTCTTCATCAGTACTGACATCAATCTCTGCATGGCCTTTACCTAACATAAATCCCGAGCAAAAACTGACACACTTCTGTTCTAAGTAAATCCTGCTCACTGGATATTTTTTTTGAGATGCTTGTTCTTTCTCAAAGGAAATTTTATTGACCATATCTGAATTAACTTTTTTATTATTTTTCTGATCATTATACTTTTCTCTATTTAAACGGAATATCATTCTCTTATCTTTTATACCGTTATATCTTTTAAAAACATCATCTAGTATTTTATTCCATTTATCATTTGGACTGAATACTATTGCTTCTTTTTGCTCAGATTCTAGTAAATAATGCTTGAATATTATATCATCAATTACTTCAACTACATTACTCATGTCAGCATTACCAGCTACATAATGAAATGCAAATGGCGTGAACAAAATAGCGACTTGAGGATCATCTTCCTTGTCTACATACAATTCTCCTTCATATTGTCCTTCTAAAGATGAATAAATCACCGGTATACTATGTGTGTACTCCTCAAATAACTTGAAATATTTTTCATTATTCTTTACTTTCATCATTTAATGTCACACCTTTCATTTTCTATATCAAAACTCAATTCATCATAAAATAATTTTCTTTGTAAAAATGATCTCCAAAGCTTCATCTTCTAATAATAGAGAACCTGCATCCCTATACTTTAACTTTCTATAGAAATGTTGAGCTGATTCGTCAGATAAAGTAGAAGTCATAACAATTTCATGACCCATTTTCTTCATATCTTCTTCCCAAAACTTAACCAAACTTTTACCAATTCCCTTACCTCTGAATTGCTCATCAATCATCAATAAATTCATGAACGGTATATCATCCCAAAAGTAGCCATAACGCAACCATCCAATTATTCTATTGTTATTCTCAACAATTATCACTTCTTTATTTTTTATTTTTCTTTCTAATAATTCATTTGCAATATGTGTATCGCAACTCCTTAAATATGTAAAGTCATTAATGCTTGCATATTCAAAATTGTACATAGTAAGTCCTCATTTCTAATATAATTTCATTTTTGTCTTAACACTTCTTTTTTGTCTCTAATCGATTGAGCTGTCTTTTAGCTAATTTATACCAATGATTACGATATTTATGATTAACCTTCTTGCCTAAAAAACGAACGATGATAAACAATGCAATTAATTCAACAGAATATAAATCATCTTCTGATAAGTTAGAGATTTGTGAATATCCTTCTAAAAGATATGAGTAACTCCTCTCATCTTGATATAAACCAATAAAGGTAGCTAAGTCATATAAACGATTATTTCCTCGTACTTCACCAAAATCGATAATCCCACTATATTTTCCTGAGTCATGGAATATATGAGATATATCAAAATCACCATGTACAAGAACAGCATCGTCTACTTGCACAAAACTTGTAGCAACACGCATATGCTTTTCTATCAGATTTTTCTCATCTTGGGTGAAGTCATATAATCTCAATGTATCTAAATCATAATCTAGATATTCATTAAAGTAGTCCTCAAAATCTAATTTTTCACCTTTTAATTTTAAATGACTTTTTTTATCAATCCAACCAAATCCATTAACAGGGATACTATGTAATAATGCTAAATCTCTCCCTGCTTCTATGAGTATTTCTCGTAAATTATCATCAGGAGATTTATCTTCTATACAGTCTCCGGGGATCTCATCTAATATCATTAAAGACAGATTTGTTATTTCATTCTTTTCTTCAAAATATAGAACTTTTGGAACTTTCATTCCAAGGTTAGAAAGTTTATTAAGAACCAACACTTCAGATGTAAAACTATCTTCTTCTGGTAAAAATCTGATATAGCACGTCCTATTATCAGCAGTAATACGATAAACAAATGTTGAACAGCCTTTTAATACTGGTTCAACTTTAATATCTTCATTGAAATATTTTTGTGCTATGATTCTAACGTCTTTAATCTCTGGTCTTTTAATAATAAATTGCTCCTTAAGATTTATGAATTTAGGATTTCTTTGCTAAATATAAATCGATTGTATCGGTTAGTATGAAATCTCCTCCATGCTTATTAATGACAGCTTTTATTTCATCATAGAACACTTCCTTGATATCATCAGGAAGCATACGATGATCGGAATATGTATTGAGTAGTGAAATATAATCTTCTGCATTAAAACTCCTTGTTTGATGCATCAACTTAAACTCCAAGTCTATAAATCCATATTTTCTAATTGACTCCATTACCAAATTGTATTTTTCTTGATGATCCTTAACTAGATTTTCAGTCGGCATATATTTACTATAAATACATTGAAGTTCTTTATGGGCACTATTTTCTCTTCCTGAAGGTCTATTCCAAAACAGAGCTAAAGTACCACCACTTCTAAGCATATCAAATACTTTTGGGTATCCTATTTCTTCTGGTATCCAATGAAAAGCCGTTCCTGAATATATCAGATCAATACTATTTGGAGTATATCTATAGTCTTCAAAAGAAACATTTTGTACTTCAAAATTATCATAAGAACTAAATTTGTTTTTAGAGTAATTGGCCAATCTATCTCCTAATTCTATTGCTGTAACCAAACAGCCAGTCTCCAAGATAGGTGTAGTCGCTTGTCCGGTACCTATTCCTATTTCAACAGCTTTCTTTGTAGCATCTAGCTTCGAATAATCAGTTATAGCATCAAATAATTCTTTACAATAAGTTGGTCTAAGCTTATCGTAATTTTTTTCATCTTCGTTAAATGTCAATCGTTTATCCAATTAAGCCACCTCAATAATCTAACAACCCAAAGTGATTTTCAAGAATTCTTAAAGTACTTTCTACGGTACTATTCGAATCTCTTTCAATAAACTTGAAATTGCATTTCTTACCAACTTCCACTTGGTATACAGCATTTTTTATTACTACATCTAGAACATGATCCACAAGCTCTTCAGAGTGTGACGCTTTTTTTATGGCCTTAAGCATGCTCTGTTTATCTTCTCTATTAAAATAGTCTCTTCTGATAACATTCTCTTCAGCATATAAAAATGCAATTCTATCTTCGGCTGCCAAACCCAACATCAACTCTGGCGGATAATGTCCTTCTACTACAACCTTTTTATCTATAGATAGTTTGATTAAATCAATTACCATCATTTCAAAAGCTTCTCTATTCATTTTCTCCAAATAATCAATATACTCATCTATAGGTCTATCAAAATAATCTTTTAGACTGGAGAACTCTCTACTTAAGGCTGGTTGATCTTTATCATTAGCCAATTTTCTGTATTCTTTAAACATAGTATCTGCATCATAATGGTAATAATTATATTTTTCTGCTATTGTCTTTGAAGCTGTGGTTTTCCCACCACAGGCAGTTCCACCGATCCAATAAACATTCTGCAAATGATATCTCAGTATATTATTTTCAATTTTCATTTCCGCCTCCTTATTAGACACATCCTTTAATTCAGTTTAGCTATCTTATTATAATTCGAATAAGAAGTTCATACTATGAATACAATAACTTTAATCAATCTTGTAAGTATATATAACTTAAATTTCTAATTTGTATTCAAAAAAAATCAACCGAAGTCACTTCATATTAAGCAAATAAAAAGAACATCTCAAATGAAATATTCTTTGGCAATTGGTATTTGTTAACTCTTAAGTTTTCTTTGACTAGCAGTATTTTAGAGTTCAATATTTTTAACATAAAACAAAGCCAATTGTGTTCTATCTCTTAATTCCAATTTATCTAATAATGTTGTTATGTAGTTTCTAACAGTTCCCAAGCTTAAAAACAGTTCATCAGATATTTCTTTATTGGATAACCCGGTTCCAATAAGTGATAGAATATCTCCCTCACGTTCTGAAATATTATAATCTTCTAAGGTCTGTTTTGATTGTTTTTGTAAACTCGCAAATAAATTTTGTCTGATTTGATGATCAAATACAATATGCCCTTGATAAACACTTTTAATGGCTTCTATAATTTTAACCGCACCTTGATTTTTTAATATATAACCATCAGCGCCATTTTCCATAGATGCCCTAATATACTCATCATCTTTAAAAGTTGTCAACATCAACACTTTGATATTATTATTTAAGACTTTTATGTTTTTAACACCCAACACACCATCCATCACCGGCATTCTTATGTCCATCAAAATAACGTCAGGCGTCTGTGTTTTACAAAACTCAAATGCTTCTTGCCCATTTGAACAAAGACCGATAACCTCCATGTCTTCTTCAATTCCAAGAATAATATTTAAACCATCTTTAACTAAATTATCATCATCTACTATTAAGAGTTTCATTTATTACTCCTTTTAGGAAAGAACATATACAACTTAAAACCACTGCTAAAGTCTAATGTAAATGTCCCTCCAATATTTTCAACTCGTTCTCTCATACCTGAAATGCCAAGGCCTTCATTGATATAGTTGGTGCCTGTTCCATTATCAGTCACACTAAACCTAATATATTTTTCAGTAACTTCAATATTAATATGAACAAGTGTTGCATTTGAATACTTATTTACATTGGTTAATGCTTCTTTCAAATTTCTTTCAACAACTGCATACAAGCCACTTGAAATAGAATTCAAATCACCTTCAGTCTTAAAATCAACAGTACAAAATGCAAATCGTTTGATAATATTTCTTATATTTGTTATACCAACATCTTGATTGGGCCTTAAGTCATGCACAGTATCTCTTAGTAAATAAACCGACTCTCCAAGTTCATTTATGACACGCTTAATCAATTCTTCCGATTTATCACTGTCTTTTCCGTTAATTGCACTGGCTGCTTCTAATAACATTTTTGAACCCACCAGCTTGTGGCCTAGATTATCATGAATTGATCTTGCGATACGATTTCTTTCGTTCAGTTCTGTGACTTGTATTAAATCAATCTGCGACGTATGTAGCTTAGTCTTTGCATCTTCAAGTTCATAAATACTACGTCTATTGTCATCAAAGGTTTGAATATGCTCCATTTCAATATCATGTTTTGAAGCAACAACATATCCAAGTAGTCCTGACAATAAGTAAACAGGCATCATCTGTAGCGGATTGACGATTAACAAAGTTACACAAGATAATAAAACCAATAATACAGATCGATTGAACACTCCAAGAAACATAGCTATACAGGCCAAATAAGTGAAACTAGGATTATATATTGACAGACCTATTACAGCAGTTGCAAATGCATACAAGAACATCATATTCTTTTCACTCTTTTCATATAGGCCCAAAAATACAATCGTCAACAAAATTCCCATTATGCTATATACACTAAAAAAGGAGTTGAGATACCCTTGTAATATTGTATATATATAAATGAATACATTAAACAATAAAAGCATCTAACTCCTCCTCATTATATTCAATTATTATAAGTTTTTTTATGTAATTGCTTATATTATAAATGATTTACTTTGACCATGCAATTCTTTTACCTGATGATACTGCAAACATTGCCAAAGAAAATAAAAGTAAAATAACTAATTCATTTGTAACTGTATCCAGTGAACCACCTGCCATCGTTTTTGCCACAGCATCCATGACCCATTTTGTAGGCACAAAATTCGAAACATACTGCATTACTTCAGGTGTGATGCTAATTGGCCAGAAACACCCCCCAAGCATACAAAGTGGTGTTGTAATCATCACATTTAATGCGTTCGCTTGTCTTCTGTCTTTGCTAATACTATTGATTAAGTTCGTAATTGCCACTGCTACAAGAGCAAATACCAAGAGTACAACAAGAACATTAATTGGATTCGGTCCAAAATCACCACCGAGAACAAGAGCAATAATTAACATAACAGCTATTACATTAAGTCCTACCATAATAAATAAACTGCCCATGGATTCTAATGAATATCTTTTTCTCGATACTGGAGCAGCCATAATCCTTTGGTAAATACCATTTGCCTTATCATCATTCATTTTAGTCCCAGAAGAATGTGAAAATATCATCATACTCATAACCATTATGCCAATACCACTAAGTGTAATTTTCTTTGCATCGGTGTTTCCACCAAGCACTTTGGGTATGATATCAACTGAACCAACAGCATATCGATTTAATAATTCATACAAATCCTCTTCACTTGTGGCGATAGTTGCCATTGAATTCAGTTGTTGAATTTTTGTGTTAATTTTATTTCTTGGTAAAAGTGCAAGTTGATTTCCTGACGAAAAATATGTTTCAATCAAATTGCTTTCACCCTTTAAAACAGATTCTTTATACCCCTTGTGTATCACCATAATAAGATCCACTTCATTTTTTAGAATCATCTTTTCAATTTCATTTTGATCTAGTTCCTCTAGAATCATAAGATCTGAATCTGGTGCTATATCATCAAGTAGCCATTCAGACAATCGACTTTGATCAAGATCCACGATGCCAACAGTATACTTTAATTCTCCCGAACCCATCAAGTAAATTGTTGTAAAAATAATGGGTAGTAAAATGATGAAAATTAAGCCTTTTCTCTTAAATAGCCTTTGTATATTATTCCTTAATATCGTCATTATACTGTTCTCCTTCTTAGAATTAATGTACCACCATAACAAATGACAATCATCCCCCACAGAGTTAACAGACTTGTAGTGACTATTTTATCTGATGTTTTAAATGCATAATTCATTAGTACTTCATGGAAATGGTAATTAGGAATAAATTTCTGAATAATTCCAATTGTTCCTTCGCTGGATATCTTCATGAACCCACCAGATATAAGTGTAAAAATAGGAATCAAAGCACTTACCATGTTCGCACCTTTATTCTTATCTTTTGAAATAATTGACATAAACATCCCCATGCCCGTTGCTAGAATTGCAAAAGTCAGTACTATAAAGAGGACAAACAATAAATTTTCACCAAAGTTTACACCAAATGCATATTTAGAAAATAATACGACAACAGTTCCTTGTACAGCAATTGTTCCAATTGTTCCTAGAGCTAAACCACTGAAATGTTCCCAAAATTTAATCGTTGTGCTCTGTATACGTTCCCCTCTTACTTCAAAGTAGTCTCTTCTTATAGCATACGTACCATAACCTGCACCATACATCATAAACATAGCCAACATTGTAATGGCATAATAATCAATTGGAGAAGGACTTCTCCCATCAAATTCTATGGCATGTTCTTTAACACCTAGATTCATCGACTCTAATGATTTTAAGTTTCTTTCAGATTTAATGGCTTCTGTCGTCATAAAGTGATTAAAACTTTCAACAATCTGTAACGTAATATTTGAAGAAATCATCTTATTTGGAGCACTTAATACTTCGATTTCATTATGATTATTTACAACTACCCCTGAGTCAATATCATTGTTTGTTATCAATGATTCCAATTCTTCAATTGATTCAACTTTTTGTATGTCGATATCACTTTCTTTACCTACTTCTTTTAGGTAATTCTCTAAACCAACGCTTACTTCAGTCGGAGTATCATATATTAAACCTAAAGTCATTTCAAAACTACCATCACTATCTCCACCACCTAAGGCACTTCCTAGGATGAAAATCAATATAATTGGTGAACAGATTTGGACCATGGTTTCTTTTCTGTCTCGTAAATTAGATAATAAATGATAAAATGCAATACTAATCGTTTTCATATCTTCACCTAATCCCTTAACGTTCTTCCAGTAAGTGTTAAGAACACATCTTCCAAAGAAGGTTGTTCAACTTTTAAGTTGTTGATTACACCACCACGATTTATAATACATTTAATAATATCATTCATGTTTTCACTATCTCTATGACTGAGAATTGTAAGGGTCTTTTCATGTAGGTGTCCATCTATTACACCATTGAGTTTTTTTATATCATCCAATACTGAAAAACTTACTTTATCAATATCAATTATTTGCTTTTGCTCTTCACTAATCATGTCTTTTAACTCTTCTTTGCTTCCTAGTGCAATGACTCGACCATGATCCATAATTGAAATCTCATTACATATTGCTTCAACTTCTTCCATGTAATGAGTCGTATATACAATTGTAGAACCTTGTGAATTCAACCTCTTTACGGATTCTAATATATGATTTCTACTTTGAGGATCAATCCCGACAGTAGGTTCATCCATAATAACAAGTTTTGGTTTGTGTACAATTGCACATGCGATATTCAAACGTCTTTGCATACCTCCAGACATGGTCGCAGAAATAGTTTTTATGTTATCTTGGAGACCAACAAACTCAAGTGCTTCAAGCGTTGCTTTTTTTAATTTTGTGCCTTTTAGACCATAAAGTCTACCGAAAAAATCAACATTTTCTTTACATGACAGTTCTTCAAATAATGCAATTTCCTGAGGTACAATTCCAAGATCCTTCTTAATCATTTGACTTTCTAAAGCCATATCTTTACCAAAAATTTTTATATCACCCGAATCAACGTTCAACAATCCCATAATAGATTTAATAGTTGTTGTTTTTCCTGCCCCATTTGGTCCTAAAAGTCCAAAAATTGATCCTTCACGAATGGTCAAGTTTAGATGATCTACTGCAAGTTTTTTATCATATCTTTTAACTAAATTTTTAATTTCTATCATTATTAGATCTCCTTTAATTAGCCCATATTGTTTTGCTTTGACTCTATATACATCATATCATTTTAAAAAAATCACATAAGTGATATATGTAATATGTTGATATGACAAATGTCATGTCTTATAATTTCCCATTAAAAGATAGTGATATTAAACTTCAAAAACAAATAAAAAAGGAATGCGTTTCTATTCAGTAACATTACTTTTATATTTGCAGTAGACTCCCAATTTTCATTTGTTTTACCAATCAAAGCATCCATCAAGTTTTCACCAACAGAACTATACGAGTAGAATTATCATCTTTATCCTCAGGTATTTTTTTGAGCGTATGATATATTTCTGATTCAAAGGTCGTCCTAATTAATAAACTTATAGAATTTCCTTAACTTTGAATCGATCCTTTTGATTAAAGAATGTCATATCTGCATACCCTGCATAAATTTTTCCTGAATGTTCTATCCCTTTAGGAATAAAGTATCTATCCCCTTTTTTATACAAAGTAGTTATACCATCAATTGTTAACTCAATTTTTCCTTCAAGTACAATCCCCCACTGTTCATCATGGAAATGTTCAGGTAAATCAACATCTTTACTAAAAGACATATAAAGAATTTGGTGATTTTCTCCTTGTGAAAGATAGGCTTCTATACCGTCAATTGGAATATCTGCTTTAGGTAGCTTTAAAATTGGATTTGGAAATATCGTGTTCATTACCTCTCCTCCTTTTGATAAGATGTGATTAGATTATTCTAGTTTCGCGACTACTCATTACTAATTAACGAGTACATTATCAAGTCCTGCTTTATATTTCTGAAAATGCAATATTCTTTTAAAAGACCTTCCTTATCAAAGCCCAATTTTTCAAGAGAATTATGAGATGCTATATTGTCTGGATAAACTAATGCCTCTATTCTATTTAATTCTAGATTGTGAAAACCATATTTAATAACTTCTGAGATTGCCTCAGAAACATATCCCTTTTTCCAATGGTTATCATGGAGTTCATAACCAAGTTCAGCTCTTTGATGCTTCTTATTCCAATTATGAAATCCACAGGTTCCAACTAGGATGTTTTCACCTTTTAATTCAATTCCCCATCTGATGGATTTTTCTTCATCAAAAGCCTTTGCAAAATTAGATATCAATTGTTCTGCTTGACTCATTTCTTCATAAGGAAACATACCGTAGTATTTCATAATTGTTTCAGATGAAAAAATATCAAACAGAGCCTCATTATCATTTGTCCCTATTTCCCTTAAAATTAATCTTTCTGTTTCTAATACTGGAAATCTGTTTATGACTTTCATAAGGTCTCCTTTCATAGCGTATAAAATTATTCTTTAAGTATATACAAAACAAAGTGCTCTGGTTTCAACACTCCTAAATCAATAGCATAATAAACATGATTTAAATCACCTATACACTCGAAACCGCATTTCTCCAACGCTTTTCTCTCACCAATATTTCCATTCATTGTGTAAGCAAATATTGAGTTTGTATGTTGTAATGATTGAAGATGTGTTATGGCCAACTTCTGCGCATCCGTTCCATAACCTTTACCTCGTTCATCAGGATCAGCGATTATAATATTTAGTTCCCAATCTATCGTATGAGGATCTGGTGTAAATCGCCATTTCCGATAATAGAATCTCCCAATCGGTTTGCCATCAATCGTCTGAATCATATAGTACTGGCGCTCATTGTTATGTAAGAACAATGTTCTTAGTGCTTCTTCATTCATATCAGGAACCGATTTATAAGGACCTTGAGCATTTGAGTCCAAAGTCCACTTGATTAAAAAATCTACGTTTTCATTTGAAGCTTCTACTAATCGAATGCGTTTGTTCTTAAGCATCATACCTCCTCATTTCTTGTATAAATTCAAACTTAATCAAATAGCCATTTCGGCGTTGTTGTCATTTTTAGATCACGTAATAGTGATGAATAAAAATGTAATTGTAAGTCTAATTTTTCTTTGAACAGATGATTCCCAGACGACGTTTCCAGTCTATCCTTCACTGTATACCCTTCAAGTTTTTTTATAAGAGTCTGGATACTCACCATTTTTTCATCAGTTGTTTTTGGGACTTCGTTTAAATCCCACAATCTAGTTTGCAAAATTTTAGAACTACTAAAACGGTCGATATTGTCTGCATCGGTTACTATCTTTGCTTCTATGATATCCTCATACTCATAACCAGCTTTACCATCGACGTGAGTCGCAATTGAAAAACAAATATCTGTTATTTCTTTTTCTGATAAGTTCAATGTCTTTAAATATGGTTTTGCAAGCTCAGCAGACACCCTACCATGATCTATACCTTTTTCACTTTCAAACTTACCAAGATCATGTAATAAACAGCCTAGAACAACTACTTTCTTATTTGCTTTTTCTTTAACAGCTAGATCCAATCCAATGTTGGCAACCCTCAAACTGTGTTCATATCTATAATCTATTTCATGTTGATCATATTCTGATTGGCTCAATACATCGTATAAGAATTCTTGTGTTTGATTAATAAGCTTCTGCATCTATCTATCTCCTATTTTAGAATCACTATATTCTCTTTTTAATAACGAGTAATGTAATTGATCATAGATCCTATCATTTATCCAATAATGTTCTCTAATGGTACCATCTAAAATGAAGCCTTCTTTTTCTAGTATTTTTATAGAGCCTTCATTATTTGAAGATGTTGTTGCATACACCTTATTCAACTCCAACGTTTCATCATTAAAAATCAGATTAATAAAGAGTTGGAGCATCTTCTGTCCATATCCTTTTCCTCTATTGAATTTGGGCAAATAATATCCAAACTCTGCACTATGATTTCTAGAATTATAATCAAATAGTGTAATCTTTCCTAAAACCTCTTTTGTCTCACTCGTTTGTAATATATATGCCTGAACACCTGTATCTATGATATGTTTCATAGCTTTAATATAATCTATTAACGACCCCATTTCCTTAAGTGGTCTACAGGTATGATAATCACGATTTTCTTCTTTTAAATTCCAGTTATATAAAAGTTCAAAACATTCTATATCATCATCTTTCAATTTGATTAACTCGTATCTTTCCATCATAATCCTCCGGTCTTGTTCTATAGGTCCTTTTCTATCAAATGTTGGTCAGCACCATCATTCTCTTCGTAATATACAGAACCTAAATCCGTATAACCATGATTGATAAACCACTCCAGAGGACCATTAGGAAAAGCAACACCTTTAGAAGCAATTGCATAGATCTTTTTATATCCATCTGATTTCAATTCTTTTTCCAATTTTTCTAAAGGATAACTTTTATAATCATGTATAGGATCAGAAGCATATACACAGGTTAGAAATGCTGAATCTGATGTCTTCGGAATATCATACGGCACCGCAAGTGTAGGTACATATTCAACACCACCAACACATTCATTATCCACATAATGAAGAACACCCATATGCTTTAAATCATGGTCAGACATGAGCCGATTCAACCACAGTCCCTTTTCAGTTGAACTGTTTTGACATACTATTGAACAACACAGTTTCTTAATATCGGAAGAAAGCTTTGGAACTAATAACTCTAATTCACCCTCTACTCTTTTGTTTTCACTTCTAACAAGATAAGGTGTTCGTTGAAGCGTCTCTTTATTTAGATACTTCTCAATCAACGTTTCTGTGATTGGACCCGTCCATCTAAGTTTGTTATCCAGTATTGTAAATGTCGGTGAATATATTTTAAGTTCTTTGACGAGATCTTGATGATCACTCATCTCAATATAATTCACTTTAACATTATATTTTTCTTCTATAGCTTTCAGTACTTTCATATTTGAAAAATTATAAGGACATTGAATGCCCCAATAGTAAAAATCTATCATCTTACTTCTCTTTTCTTATATAGTCTTCTTTGGTTTTTTCTTAGCATTTAACAATAAGATTAATGATTCCAGATCAGACTTATCTAAAATTCTAACCCACATCCAACGACCGTCATGTAGTTGTTCAGTTGTATCAAAAACCGTCATGATATTATCATTTACTTCATGTCTCATGGTTTCAAGATTAGCAGCTTCTTTAGCACCTAATACAATCAATATAGAAAATGCATCTTCTTCAGGAAAGAAATAACAGAGCGTTTTACCACTTCTTCTATACCGAATAGTCCAACCATACTTTTTTGTAAAGAAAACCAACTCTGGTTTAAATTCATAATGGGTTTTTACGTAGGTGTGTATACTCTGCCACAATTCCACTCTACTACCAATGTATTCATGTATTTGATTTTCAGAAGGTGTTTCCTGTTTGTTTAACAATCGATCAAATTTCATATTTCCCCCTCATTCGTTTTTAGATTTCCCAACATTAATACTAAATCATTTTTTTAAACAATAAGCCATCTACCCATTTACCATTAACTTTCATAACCTTTTTTTCTTCTCCGACTCGCTTAAATCCATTCTTCTCCAAAACTTTCTGAGAACCTATATTTTCAGTTGAAGTCCCAGCTTTTATACATGTTAATCCATATACATTGAAAGCTTCTTGAAGTATTAATTTTACAGATTCTGATGCATAACCTTTACCTTGTTCTTTTTCGCCTATTCGGTAGCCGAGTTCGGCTTCTATCACTTTACCCTTTGATACAGAATATAGATTAATACGTCCGATCATTTTCCCCTCTGAATCACGAATGAGATGCATATGACATGTTCCATCTGATTGTTCTTCTAATATTTCTAACATCATCATTTTAAAAGAACAGAACTCAAAATATCCCTCCGGTCTAGGTGGCAGACCTTTTTCAAAGAAAGTTTTGTTCTTCACTTCAAAGTTATAAATATCCTCTATGTTGTTTAAACTCATACGTTCAATTACAATAGCCATTTTAGTCCTCCGATACTTCTACAGATTAATAGAAACCCTTCCAGTTCATAACTAGAAGGGTCAAAATCTAAACTTGATTAATTAACGATCTAAAACGATCATTATTCTAGTCCTATGTAATTACTACAGTCAATTTATTTTTTGTTCTTCCACATCATCTGGTGACAATAGGAATATCTCGTAGATCTCTTTACTATGTTTTTCAAATACATCAATAATTTCTGGATCAAACTTTATACCAGAATTATCTAATATAAAACTCATTGCCTTCTCATAAGACCATGCACCTTTATATGATCTACTATGAGTTAATGCTTCGAAAACATCTATAACACTTGTTAGTCTTGCTTCAAGTGGTATCTTTTCACCATTCAAGCCTTCAGGATACCCTGTACCATTCCAATTCTCATGATGGTATCTGACCACATTATGTACTGTCTTTGATAAACTATCCCCTACATTATCAATAAATTCGAACTTGTCCGTCGCATGAGATTTAATCATTTGAAACTCTTCGGCACTTAATTTGCCTGGTTTGTTTAAAATATAATCAGGAACAAATATCTTCCCTATATCGTGTACAGAACTTGAGATGGTAATATGATTTAATTTTTCACCACTAAACCCATACGAACGCGCTAAATACGTTGTCGCATCAGAAACTCTTTTAACATGATTTGCTACAAACTGATCTCTTTTTTCGATTAATTCACCAAGAGATATTAAGAGCTTTGTTTTCTCTTCAACTCTTGCATTGCTGATAATAATCGATTGTAATGCTGATAAAAGATTGATTATATAAATACTCAAAAATTCTTTTTCGATAATCTCATGACTGGTTTCTATATATATATATCCCTCGCAGTTATGAGAGCTTTCATATTTAACAATAATCATGTCCTCAGCAAACAAAATATTCTCATCAGAGTTAGTAGCCAGAACTAAGTTCTCTAAAACTGAAGCATGAAGAGTTGATTCAGTTACTTTTAAATCCGCCTCTGTTTGATAAGCTTTTGTTACGTATTCACTTGAATCTACATAATATGCATCATCGTATTTGATGATACTAACCACTTCAATAGATTGATCATTCAATATTTCTTTGAGATGGTCCACAAAGTTAACAAATAACAAATCCATATTTTGTATGGATGATAAAGTTGATATACAAGATAGTAATTGTTTTAAATGACTGTTTTGATCCAGTATACTCTTATTTTGATTTCTGATTATTTTTCTATAAAAGAGAATTGTAATACCAGAAGCTATAAGCATTGCAATTAATATTGCTATGGTGCCTTTCATAGCCTTCGGTATATAAAAACTCTTATCTCGGTTAAGCATATTATCCAAACCTTGATAGTACATTGATTCCTTGTCAGCTTTTAAATCCATAACATGTTTATCAAAAATATCTAGCAAATATTCGTTGGAAGCCTCTGAAGTGATCAGTTTGATTTCTATTGGATTAAATTGAATTGGCGTTAATGCCAAATTGTGATTCGAATCATGGTACTCACCAAATAAACGACTGACAATTCCAGCATCAACTAAACCTTTTTCCAAATCTACTAACATTTCTTTTCGGCCAGGATACTCCACATATTCAACATCAATATCAAATGCTTTTAACATGTTTCTTATACCGTTTTCACCTTCAAAATGCACATCACCCGTTTCAACACCGATTATCTTACCTTCTAAATCAAAATAACTCTCAACGTCATACTTCTTGTTGGTATATACTTGTGCCCAATTGGTGTACACCGTTTCAGAATTATAGATATACTTTTCAGCTCTTTCCTCTGTATAAGCAATTGCCAATACAAGATCCAATTCACCTTGTTCTAATTTTATAAAATTTTCACTCAGCGTATTCACTTCATAAATAATGTTTAAATTTTCTTTTTTAGCAATATAATTCATAATATCAACAAAAAAGCCTGTTGGATTGCCCTTCTCATCCAAACCGACTAAAGGCAAATTCTCATAAATGCCGACTAACACATCAACTTCTTCAACTACAGGCAACTTCTCATTTCCAACTTCAATAATATTTATATTTTCACCAAAAGAATTTAAACCAAATGTTATCATTAAACAAGCTAGAAATAGAATTATTATAATTCTCTTCATTATTTCTCCTCACTAAAAACGCTACAATATAAACGCTACAATATAAACGCTACAATATCAATAAATCATATCTTAAATATAATTTATTCTCCATATACCAATTGTTAATAAAATCACAGTGTTATTTATTATTTTAAACTATGATTATACTAAATACTACCATTTTAGAAATTGTTACATAATCTGAACATAATTGTATGGTAGGAAATCACATAACTTCATATATGGAATAAATTATCGTTCGGTTTATTGGTGAAACTTCTTATCAATGTAATCATAAATGGTTTGTATTTCCTTTTCATAATGATTGTTAATTTCAAAAAACGGTTGGTCATGTAAATGACATCGTGTTTTGAAGTATTGATGTTCATCAATAAAATTTTGAATCGGTCGATCTTCATCATAATCTCTTTTTTCAACAACACATCTATGTTTTAAGATGCCTGTCTCAAATTTAGTCTGAACATATTGTTTAGAAAAACCAAAAAATACAGGAATAATCTTTTCAGCATATTCTGCTTCAAATTCCCCTAAAAACTCAGGTAAAATATAACATCCCTCTATAATTAAATTCTGTTCATTTTCTATGCTGGTTTTTATGATACCCTTCAGCATTGGCCAGAGTGCAAGTCCAATCTTCTCAGTGCTATCACAAGGTGTAAAACCACATTTTTCATCAGCTCTAAAAACACCCATCTTGATATTATCAATCGAATAATACGGTACTTTATATTTTTCTAAAAGTGTCTGTGACATCAATGTTTTACCTGAACAACTTGCTGCACTAATTAGTATAATCAAAATGTTTCTCCTTCTATGTCTTTTACTTTATAGTCTGTTATGTATTAAATCTTATTATGAGAACTTCATGTTTTTTTCTCTCGTTCTATGTTTACGCTTTTGATCGTAACTTTCCCAATAAACTCTTTTTTCATTATATTGTGTTCGAGCACCTTTATCTTCATCACTATAACCTACTAATGCTATACCAAGAGGCACGACATAATCCGGTAGTTCTAAATAATCAGCTACAGGTTTAACAGCACTAGGTTGTGGATGCAAACCTATCCAGACAGATCCTAAGCCTTTTTCCGTTGCTGCGAGTAAAATATTTTCCATTGCTGCACTGCAATCCTGTACCCAGTATTTCTGTATGCCACCTTTAGCAAGCTTCATATTCCCACAAACCACAATTGCTGCAGGGGCATTGTAATTACCGAAATACAGATTTTTTCTTAGTGACTCCATATTTTCTGTTATTACAACAAACTCCCACGGCTGATTGTTACATGCTGTCGGTGCCGCCATTCCAGCTTTCACCAAGTGTATCAGTATGTCTTTTTCAACCGATTTCTCTTTATATTTTCTAATACTTCTTCTTTTGAATATTATGCTACTACTATCCATTAATACTCCTTATTGTGCAAATATGTGTTGTAAAATATAAGATTGATACGATAAGATCATTCCCTTTTTTACATCTTCATATTTTAGCCACTTCAATTG